>Ga0209474_10000044_pt1 | contig 142962 bp, 138 predicted proteins | sample GraSoiAngelo_145_FD_185902 | JGI IMG/M metagenome (GOLD analysis project Ga0209474, IMG submission 185902) | Grasslands soil microbial communities from the Angelo Coastal Reserve, California, USA - 14_1009_05_20cm (SPAdes) (version 2) | ecosystem: Environmental > Terrestrial > Soil >...
TCCTCGATCCGGACGGATGCTTCTGGAACGTTTCGCTTCCGGTGAGCTGCCCATGAAGCGCGCAATCGTTCTCGGCCTGCTGTTCTTCGCCCTTCCCTCCTTCGCACAGGAGCACAAGAGCCCGGCGGAGATGGCGCGGATCCGTGCGACGAGCCGGTACCAGGCCGTCGAATGGTCCCGGCCGACGCTATCCCTCGTTCCCCGGGTCGGCATCGCCGTCGGCGACATGGGCCTCACGTATTCTGCCGCCGCGGAGGTCGCGTACGCGCCGGGGGTTTTCGAGAAGCGCCTCGCGTTCACTTTGGACCTCGGCTGGAAGCCTTCCTCGCTGGACAACCCTTTCTTCAACTCGTACCGGGTCAGCGTGGACGAGCTCGCGGCCGGTGCAGCGGTGACATGGCACGCCTACTCGAGTAGCGCGGCGATCATTCCATTATTCGGCGCCGGCTTCGGCGTGTCCTCGCGGCATGCCACGACGACCTTCTCGGGCGTGGGCACGCGCAACGAGCGCGAGCTGGCGCCCGCCGGATTCGTTTCTGCCGGTGTCGCGATGCGCCTAGGCAGGGGCGCGATCGAGGTGGAAGCGCGGGCGCGGTACTCACCGTCCCGAACCCTGGTCATTCAGGGCTCGTCGAACTCGCCATTCTCGTTGATGGCGGGATATCGCTTGTCTCTGCTGTAACAGGTCGTCCCGTTCTCGAAGAATCCCAAGTTGCGCCCAATGGAAAGGCGGATACGGTGCTTGCCTCGGCGATAGGCGGCATCTAGACTCACTATGTGGCGCGGGTTGAGGAACATCTTGCGGAGCTGCTCAGACTGCCCGTCGACGAGCGCGCCAGAGCAGCCCGTGCGCTGCTGGAGAGCCTCGACGAGGATGGCGAGGACACCGGCGTCGAGCAGGCGCAGATTACGGAACTGATCCGCAGGATGCAGGCGCTGCAGGCGGGCCAGGTCAAGCTGATCGACGACGCGGAGGCCCGTGCAAGGGTCATGGCGCGATTGCGATCCGTCCGCGGCCAGTGATCGGTCCGAGATTCTTCGCCGAGGCACTGGCGGAATACGAGGATGCGGTCGTCTACTACGAGAAACGCGAGGAAGGGCTCGGCGCGCGGCTGATCCAGGAATTCGACGAGGCTGTTGCCCTCGCGCTCGAGTACCCGGAAGCGTTCGCCACCGTACCGGAGGCGCCCCTAGACTTCGGGCTCCGCTGGGTGTGCTGCGGAGCTTTCCGATCAAATTGGTCTACACGGTGCGCCACGAGGCGCTTCTCCTGGTTGCGGTGTTCCAAGCGCGTCGCCGGCCTGGTTACTGGCTGGAAAGGCTCAAGCAGTTGGGACGCTGACCGCGTTGCCGTCAGGTTGCCATGAGGCCGCGGCTCGAGGCGGAACGGCGCGGGACAAGGAGGGAGGCGGCGGGATGAGGTTCTCGAGGAATCTCGGCTTGGTGCGCGGTAAGGTCGCGTCTCGCAAAGGGTTCTCGCACCAGCGCCGAGCGTCTTCGATTCCCGCCGCCTCCACCTATTTTTTCAGAGTACGACGCCTCGCGGCTGTAATAAGCGGTGTAGTAGGCCGCACGCGAGCACCCCAAAATAGGCGCGAAATACGTCTGGACTTTCCGGGCTATGGGGCGCCGTTCGAAGCGCTTGTGCCGCCCAACAGTCTTGAGCGTTGCAGCTTGGCCCGCAACGCAAGCCCCAACGGAGTGAGGCGGAGCTCCATGACGCCAGGCGCACCCTCGCGAACTTCGAGGTACCCATCGGACTTCAGTCGTGCAGCCGCCAGCTCACGCGCGGCATTTACGGTGACGACCGCGTACTCGGCCTCAGGAGATGAGGCGACACGCAGGACCTCGGCGAGGGCGATGGCGTTTCGAAGCATGACGCACATTACAATCCCGTAAGGTCGCGCAGGAACTCGTACCTAGAAGCCTAAGTCTAAGGTCCGACTCCGCGGGGCGACGATCGCGAGCCGCCGGATCCTTCTGGGGCTGCGCAGGGCCATTGAGGGTCAGGGCGCGTGATCCGCGACCGTGCTCTTGCGAGACGATAGTTCCATGTAGGGCCGCACCCCGCCTCCACCAATTTCTTGTGCGCCACAATGACGCGCCCCGCCTCCGGGGCGAGTGCACTACTGTGGGCGATATATACGCCAAATCAAGACCGATCGGGCCTCACCCCGCAGGTCACTCCGGTAGCGTCCGCACAGGGACAGCTTCTGCAAGCTTCGTGAGAAGCCGCCACACGCGCCCTGCGGGCGATTCGTCATCGGGATGATCTGGATCCCGCCGATTGCCATCTCCACCGTGTATTCGCCGAGCATTCCGTCGAGCAGCAGGTAGACGGCGCTCTCGTACGTCGATTCCGGCGTCTTCTTGAAGCCGGGAACGGCGATCACCAGGTCCGTGCGGTCGCCCGGCATTGCCAGGAACTCGATCGCTCGCGCGTCGAGGTCGATGCCGCTTACCTTGATTTGAGTAACTTCGGGACTCGGCGGCCGGAAGCGTGTCACCGTCCACCGCTTCATCGGTGGTGCCGCTCTCGCAAGCGCGATCACCGCGGGAAACGCCTCCCTGATCCCATCGGCGCTGATTACGAACTCGCGCTTGCCCCCTCGTACGGGACCGAATTCGAACGTCAGGTGGCCATCGACACGATGCAACTCGGCCGCCAACTCGTCGCAGACAGGCTCCCTCGCGGTCTTCACAGCAAACAGTGCCGCATCGTGCGCCGTGAACCATGTCCAGAAGCGGGCCTCGGCAGAGTCGGGATGCAGCAGCTGTCCGAGTAGCGCCATCACGAGGAGCATGCGGCGTTACCTAACATGAACTACTCCATTCGCCGCCGCGCCAACTCCTTCGCCGCCTCGATGAACAGCCGCAGCGGTCCCGAACGCTGCGCGCGGCTCGGGAAGTAGATGAAGTACCCGGGGGCGTGCGCCGCATAGGGCTCGAGGACGCGCTGTAGGCGGCCCGCGCGGAGCTGGTCGAGCACCATCGGTTCGAAGGCGTAGGCGAGCCCGACACCCCACACCGCCATCGAGACCGCCAGCGTTCCGTCGTTCGTGACGACGCCACCGCGTACGGGCACGCGCCACGTCTTGCGGCCGCGCTCGAGCTCCCAGGCGTACAGCGCGCCCGTCGTCTGGGAACGGAAGGTGATGCACTCGTGCCGGAGCAGGTCCTCCGGGCGCGCCGGCACGCCATGGCGGTCGAGGTAGTCGGGCGCGCCGACCACCAGGTAGCGGAACGCGTCGGTAAGCCGGACCTGCACCATGTCGCGCTCGATGGCTGCGCTCTCCCGCACCCCCGCGTCGAACCCTTCGGCCACGATATCCACGAGCCGATCCTGGACAGCGACTTCGACCTCGATGCGCGGATGGCGCTCGCGGAACCCGGCGACGACGGGCTCGATGATGAACGGCACCGCCGTGCTCGGAACCGACAGCCGGACACGACCGACCGTCTCGCCGGGCTGCGCGGCGACCTCGCGTAGCGCCGCGACAGCCTGCGCGATGCCGGGGCCCGCAGCATCGAGCAGCCGTCTGCCGGAGTCCGTCAGCGCCACGCTGCGAGTGGTACGGGCCAGCAGGACGACGTGGATTTGTTCTTCCAGTTGCCGCACCGCCTGGCTGACCGCCGCGCGGGTCACGCCGAGCTCCCGAGCCGCTCCCGTGAAGCTGCGGTGGCGCGCTACTGCGAGGAAGGACTGCAGTTGCTGGAACGGAGCCGTGTTCATGTACTGGCAAGAGACCCCGTGCCAGTGGCGATTGTCAACCAATGCTAAACAGCCCGTCATCTAGATTCTGTCTAGCGCCCCCCGGCCCCAGCGCGCATGCTGGCCCCGTTCCGACAAAGGAGACAGACCATGCGAGGAGCCGTTCTCTACGGACCGCGAGACGTACGCTTCGAGGAACGCGACGAGCCCAGGATCAGCAAGCCGACCGACGCCGTCATCCGTATCGCGGCGGCGTGCGTGTGCGGATCCGACCTGTGGCCGTACCGCGGCATTCAGCCGGTCGACCAGCCGACCGCGTTTGGACACGAGTACTGCGGGGTGGTCGAGGAGGTCGGCAGCTCGGTCACCAAGGTCAAGCCGGGTCAGTTCGTCGTCGGCTCCTTCTTCGCCTCCGACAACACCTGCCCGATCTGCCAGGCGGGCTACCAATCGTCGTGCGTGCAGCGCGAGATCGTCCTCGGGGCGCAAGCAGGCAGGCTGCGCGTTCCGCTCGCCGACGGTACGCTCGTGGCGACGCCCGGGATGCCGTCGGAAGACTTGATCCCCAGCCTGCTCGCCGCGTCCGACGTGCTCGGCACGGGCTGGTTCGCCGCCGACGCAGCGAACGTCAAGCCGGGCGGAACGGCTGTCGTCGTGGGCGACGGTGCGGTGGGGCTCCTGGCCGTCCTCTCCGCAAAGCAGATGGGCGCCGGGCGCATCATCGCGATGAGCCGGCACCAGGCGCGGCAGAAGCTCGCGCGCGAGTTCGGCGCGACGGAGATCGTGACGGAGCGTGGTGACGCGGGCGTCGCTCGCATCAAGGAGCTGACCGCGGGTCTGGGCGCCGAGTCGGTGCTGGAGTGCGTCGGTACGCAGGAATCGATGATGCAGGCAATTCGCGCGGCGCGGCCGGGTGGCCACGTGAGCTACGTCGGCGTGCCGCACGGCGTGCAGCTCGATGGCGCCGGGCTGTTCTTCGCGCACGTGCACCTGCATGGCGGCCCCGCGCCTGTACGACAGTACCTGCCGCACCTCATCGATCTGATCTGGAACCGCAAGATCAACCCCGGCAAGGTCTTCGACCTGACGCTGCCCATCGAGCAGGTGGCCGAAGGGTATCGCGCGATGGACGAGCGCCGCGCGATCAAGGCGCTGCTCCGGCCGGAAGCTCGCCCATGAGCACGTCGAAAAATCCGCTGGCGGACTTCGCGCCGAAGCTCGTCGAGATCACCGAGAAGGTGCTGTTCGGCGACGTGTGGGAGCGCCCGCAGCTCTCGAAGCGCGACCGCAGCCTGATCACCTGCGCGGCGCTGGTCGCGCTGGGCAAGACCGAGCAGATGAACTTCCACTTTCCGCGCGCCATCGAGAACGGTGTCACCGAGGAGGAGTTGATCGAGCTGATCACGCATCTCGCGTTCTATGCCGGCTGGCCGAGCGCCATGTCGGCCGCGACGAAAGCCAAGGACTTGTTCAAGCGATGAAGCACCTCGTGCCCATCGTCGGCGTAGTCTTCGTCGCCTTTCTCGTGACGGGGCTGGCGTTGCCGGTACTGCCGCTCCATATCCGGGGCGGCCTCGGCCTCGGCACGTTCATCGTCGGCCTCGTCGCCGGTGCTCAGTTCGGAGCGGCACTGCTGTCGCGCTTCGCCTCGGGGAACTACGCCGACACGCGCGGCGCGAAACGCGGCGTCGTCATCGGCCTCTTGCTCGCAACCTGCGCAGGCATCTTCTACCTCGCGTCGCTGCGCTTCCTCGACACGCCTGCGATGTCGGCTGCCATCCTGCTCGCCGGTCGGGGCGTGCTTGGCGCGGCCGAGAGCTTCATCGTCACCGGCGCACTGGCGTGGGGGCTGGGGCTTCTGGGGCCGCAGCACACCGGCAAGATCATGGCGTGGGTCGGCCTCGCCATGTACGTCGCCTTCGCGGTCGGCGCGCCGGTCGGCATCACCCTGTACGGGCGGTTTGGATTCATGTCGATTGCGCTCGCGACTGCGCTGTTCCCGGTCGTGACGCTGGCGCTGGTCGCGCCGGTTAGGCCCGTGCCGACGTCGGCCAAGGCCCGGCCGTCGTTCCTGCGAGTCGTCAGCGCCGTCTGGATGCCGGGTGTCGGGCTGGCGTTTACCAGCGCGGGGTTCGCCGCGATCACCACTTTCAGTGTCTTGCTGTTCGTCCAGCATCGTTGGGCCCGTGCGTGGCTCCCTCTGACGCTCTTTGCCATCGCGTTCGTCATTGGCCGCGCCGCGCTCGGCCACCTGCCCGACCGACTCGGCGGTATCCGGGTGGCGATGGTGTCGGCCGCGATCGAGGCGGTGGGGCTGGCGCTGATCTGGGTCGCGGCATCGCCGGGCACTGCGCTCGCCGGCGCGACGCTCACCGGCTTCGGCTACACGCTCGTGTATCCCGCGTTCGGCGTGGAAGCCGTCAGGGAGGCACCGGTGGAGAATCGCGGCCTCGCGACCGGCGCGTACACGGCGTTTCTCGATCTCGCTCTCGGCGTCGGCAATCCCGCGCTCGGCCTCGTCGCGGGCCATGCTGGCGTCGGAGCCGTGTTCCTCGTCAGCGCATTCGCCGTGATCGGCGCGATGGTCGTCGCGGTTCGCATTCAAGGAGGAGTGCATGCCTCACGTCGTCGTGAAGCTCTTGCCGGAGCGGACTGAGCAGCAGAAGGCGCAACTCGCCGCCGCCATCGTGAACGACGTCATTACCATCGCGAAGTGCGGCGAGGACGCCGTGTCCGTCGCCATCGAGGAGGTCAAGGCGGACGACTGGGACGAGAAGGTGTACCGGCCCGAGATCCTCCCCAACCGGGACAAGCTCTACAAGAAGCCGGGTTACGACCGGCCGTGACGGAAAGGACGGACATGAACATGGTCGCCGCTGCAGCAGTCGCTTCCCTCTCCATCGCCCGTGCGGGGACGCAGCCGTCGCAGAAGGGCCCCGCCGAATACTTCACCGGGTCGGTACGGATCGACCCGCTTTTCCAGGCGAAGGAGACGACGCAAGCCTCGGGAGCGTACGTGACGTTCGAGCCCGGTGCGCGCACCGCGTGGCACACCCATCCCCGCGGTCAGACGCTGATCGTGACGGCGGGCATCGGCCGCGTGCAGATCGAGGGCGGGCCCATCGAGGAAATCCGGCCGGGAGACGTGGTCTCGATTCCGCCCGGCAAGCGCCATTGGCACGGCGCATCGCCCACGACGGCGATGACCCACCTGGCGGTGCAGGAGCACCAGAACGGCAAGGTCGTCGAGTGGATGGAGAAGGTCAGCGAAGAGCAGTATCTCGGTACCCCGTCGCGCTGACGAGCTCAGGCCGTGCTTTGGCGCAGCCGAACGAGGCAACGGCGGCCGCGTCACGGTGGAAGCTGAAACCTGCAGCGCGGACCGGTTGCACGGCTGAGCCGGACGTCGAGCGTCGCGAGCGGTGCATCGAGGGTCTCGGCCAACGCGACGTACCAGGCATCGTAGCAGGTGACGTTGTCCCGCAGTTCCCAGACTCGAGAGGCGAACGGAGCGTACGGAAAGAGCTCGATCCGTAGCGCCAGCAGGTCTGCATGCGCCAAGGAGGCCGCGTCCGCCGTCAACTCGGCGCTCGCCACGGCTCGTCGGAGAATGTTCGCCACCTCGACTGGCATCAGGTGCGGCGCAGCCAACGCGTCGCCGTCGAGCAGCGCGTCAGCCCACGTGCCGTCGCGTCCGGCATCGACCAGGGCGGCGACGACGAAGGCCGCGTCGACTACCAACATCAGCGATGGTCCTCACGGTGGTGAGCGAGGATTTTCTCTCGAGACAGGCGCGTCCCGGTCTGCTGCTTGCGCTCGCGGATCCTTGCCAGCACCGTTCCCATGTCCGGCCGGCTGGCCAATTCGATCAGCTGCGCGCGAAGGTACTCTTGCAACGACCGACCCGACAGGGCCGCGCGGGCGGCCAGCTCATCCCGGGCTTTGTCGGGGACGTCGCGGATGGTAATCGAAGTGGCCATGCAGCTATTGTGCTGCGATTGCATGCATAATGCAAGCACACGGCGATATCCGTTGAGACGGCGGAGTTCACCGCGTCTGGAGCACGAGGGCGACCGCGTCACGTCGGTTGAGTCCGGATCCGGCGGCGAAAGCATGTTTGAACACCTCGCGATCGAGCTTTTGCGAGACTCGCTCGAGCAGCTCGGTCTCGGCACGCCGCATCGATGGCCAGGCCCGCAGTCCGGCAAGCTTCCGCAGCCCGTCGGCCGCACCCAGGGCCATCGCGGCCCGGCGTGCATCCCCTTCCGCGAGCGCGAGCTGGGCGGAGGCGACGAGGGAGAACGTCACGGTCTGTGTGCTGAGGTTTCTGTCCTCGCTCGCGTCCACGGATTCGGCGAGCAGCGCTCGAGCCTCCTCGATTCGACCGGCCCTCACGGCAAGCGACGCGAGCTGCGTTCGCGCACTTGACTCGAGCCAGTGGTTGCCCAACTGGCCCCCCAACTCGCGGGCCTCGGTGAGATGTGCGCGCGCGGCATCACCCCGGCCGAGCGTCATCTCCAGGATCCCAACCGTCAGGGCCGCCCAGCCCTTGAACGGCGCGTTCTGCTGGCGGAAGCCATCGAGTGCCGCCAACGCGGCCTGCAGCGCGCCATCCAGGTCGTCGCGAATCGGGACGATCCAGGAGACGGCCAGCTTCGCAGCGCTCTCGAGATAAGGATCGTCGATGCGCTTCTCGAGTCGCTCGAGACCCTCGAGCGCGACCAAGGCGCCGTCGTCGTCACCAACCTCGACGGCGGTAACGGCCGATATCAATAACAACTCGGTTTGCCCGCGATCGTTCAACTCGTCGGTTCGGAGCCGTAATTCTTGCATCCAGGCTCGACCTTCCGGCATGCGATCGCGCATCTGCCAGAAGAGCCAGAGGATGCGGAAGATGTGGGGCAGCGGCGCGATGTCGTGAGCGAAGAACCAACGGATGGCGGTCTCGAGATTGCCTTCCTCGGTTCGTAGTTGCTCCGCCCACTCGGCCTGTCGTTCAATGGGCCAATCGGCGTTCTCGACCAGCGCACCGAAGTATCCGGCGTGCCGCCGTTCGATGTCAGCCAGGTCAGCGCTCGCGGCAAGGCGCTCGGCAGCCAACTCCCGTATCGATTGCAGCATGCGAAATCGCGGCCCGACGTCGGTTGCTTCGACGTTCACGAGGCTGTGTCTGGCGAGGGCATCGATCCGATCGAGCGCCTGATCTTCGGTGAGACCGGACACCTGAACGGCTGCCGCGAGCGTCCAGCCTTCCACGAACATCGACAGCGTGGCCAGCATCTGCTTTTCCGCGTCGTCGAGCAGCGCAATGCTCCATTCGGCGGTCGCGCGCAACGTGCGTTGGCGCTCGGGAAGATCGACGGGGCCGGTACCCAACGCGTCGAGGCTCTTCCCGAGCCGAGCGAGCAATGCATTCGGTTCCAACAGTCGGGCGCGGGCCGCGGCGAGCTCGATCGCAAGCGGAAGACCGTCGAGCCGCCGGCAGATCCCGGCCACGGCCAGCGCGTTGTCGTTGGTCAGGGCAAAGTCGTAGCGGACGGCCCGGGCACGATCGACGAACAATTGCACGGCGGGTAACGACGCCAGTTGCTCGATCGGTGGGTGACTCGAGAACGCCGGCACCGTGAGCGGCCGAACCGGGTACTCCCGCTCGGCGCGCAGCCGAAGCACCGTGCGGCTCGTGACGAGGATCTGGAGTCCCCGGCAGCGCGTGAGGAGCTCGTCCAGCTCGGAGGCGACGCCCACGACTTGTTCGAGGTTATCGAGCACGAGCAGGGTCGGCGTTTCCGCAAAGTGCTCGACCAGGACGTCGAGAGCCCGTCGTGAGCCTTCGATGCTGGCGCCCACCGAGGCGGCGATGCGAGGCAGCACGAGCTCCGGCTGGGCGATGGAAGCGAGGGGGACGAACACGGCTCCCAGCGGATAGCGATCGTCCAGTCGCCCGGCCACGGCGACCGCCAGCCGGGTCTTGCCGATGCCGCCGGCGCCGGTGAGGGTGACCAACCGGACCTCGGGCGTCGCCAGCAATGTCGAGATTGCCGCGATGTCCTGCTCGCGCCCTAGCAGCGACGTCGACGTCGCCGGAAGCGACCGCGGCACCCGCCGGCCAGGGATCGAAGCGGGCGGCGCGGGCCCGCCAGCACCGCCGTCTCGGGACGCAAACCGCTCGCTCAGGAGCAGGGCGAGGTCGTCACGAACGAGCCGCCCGAGCTCGCGAGGGGTACGGAACGATCGGTAGGAGGCGGTCCCCTCCGCCTGAAGTTGGTCGATCATCGCCGTCAGCCGCACTTCCCGGACGGGTGCCGGTGACTTCACGTAGAGCAGGCGCGGCAAGGAGCGGGAGAGCCGGAACTCGTCCTCGAGGCCCGAGATGTCCATGCCCGGCCCTATCCAGCCGTACCTCTGCCAATACAGGCCGATGAAGATGTCGGACTGCGCCAGGTAGGCCCGGTACAGCTCCCTCGGTGGGTGCGGTCGCGCACCGAGCTCGAAGAGCACGGGCGTGAGCCGGAGCGCGGAGATGGCACGGGCCACCGCGGCTCGCTCTTCGGCGAGCTCGACCAGCGTGGAGCTGACGAAGACGCGCAACCGCCGGTCCGGAGTGCTGATCCCTTCGACCACCCCTCCATCGTGTCACAGCTACGCCGGGTGGTGGTGGCACTACCCGATCTTCACTCCCGGCGGTGGGGCCGAGCTCTCGGGAACGAAGAAATCCGGATTCAGCGGTAACGACGGATCCACCCGGTACTTGTCGAAATTCCGCTCACCCTCTTCGTAGAGGAAGCTGTCGTCGATGAGGAAATTCCCGGTGAACGAGCGGGCTGGTTTCGTGAAGATCGCGTAGGCCGCATCCGCCATGATCTCCGGCGTGCGGGCGCGCCGCATGCCCTCGTCGCCGCCGAGCACGAACTCTATCGCCGCCGTAGCGATGATCGTCCGCGGCCAGAGCGCGTTGAACGCGATCCCCTCTTCCTTGAACTCCTCCGCCATGCCGAGCACGCACAGGCTCATGCCGAACTTCGCCATCGTGTACGCCACGTGATTCTTGAACCAGCGTGCCGACATGTCGAGTGGCGGCGACATCATCAGCACGTGCGGGTTGGCGGCTTTCTGCAAATGAGGAATGCACGCCTTCGAGGTGAGGAACGTGCCGCGCGTGTTGATCTGGTGCATCAGGTCATATCGCTTCATCTCCGTGGCGAGCGTCCCGGTCAGCTGGATCGCCGACGCGTTGTTCACGCAGATGTCGATTCCGCCGAATGCCTGAACGGTGGCCTCGACCGCTTGAACGACGCTCGCTTCGTCCCGCACGTCGACGACGAGCGGGAGCGCCTTGCCGCCCGCTGCTTCGATCTCTTTCGCAGCGGTGAAAATGGTTCCGGGCAGATGCTTGTGCGGCTCCGCGGTCTTCGCTGCGATCGCGATGTTGGCGCCGTCGCGTGCGGCGCGCAGCGCAATTGCGAGGCCGATCCCCCGGCTCGCGCCGGTGACGAACAGGGTCTTGCCCGCCAGGTGTTTCGATCCGGCCTTTGTCATGAGGCGACCTTGGAAAAGTCGGGCGCTCGTTTTTCGGCGAATGCCGCGAACGCTTCCTTCGCCTCCGACGATTTCAGCTGCGCGGCGAAGTGGACGCCTTCCAGCTCCATCCGCGCCGCCAGCGCCGCCGGGTCGCGCATCAGCGACTTCGTGATCTGCGCGGCGGAGGCCGGACGCGCCGCGACGGCCTCCGCCGCCGCGCGTGCCTTCGCCCGCAGTTCCGCCCGCGGAAACGACGCGTTGGCGATGCCCCAGTCGACGGCCTTCTTCGCGTCCACGGCTTCGCCGAGCACGAACATCGCGAACGCGCGTACGTGGCCGATGCGCGAGGGCAGGAGCAGGCTCGATGCGGCCTCTGGCACCAGCGCGAGGTTCACGAACGGCGTGGTCAAGAGCGCATCGTCCGACACGAAGACGAGATCGCAGTGCAGCAACATCGTCGTGCCGATGCCGACCGCACGACCGTTCACGGCGGCGACGATCGGAGTCCTCGCCTTGGCAAGCGCGATCAAGAGAGGATTGCCACGGCTGCGCGCGGCGTCGGCAGCCGCCTCACCCTTGCTCATGGCGGCGAAATCGCCGAGGTCGTTGCCGGCCGTGAACATGTCGCCTTCGGCCTGGATGAGGACGCAGCGAACGTCCTCGTCACGTTCGGCGCCGTCGATGCCATCCGCCAGCGCCTGGTACATCGCACGCGTCAGCGCGTTCTTCTTCTCCGGCCGATTCAGCGTCAGCGTGAGGACGCCGCTCGATTTCTCGCTGATCAAAGTGTCCGCCATGGGAGTCAGCCTAGCAGACGGCTGCATCAGCGGCGTTGCGTCGCGAGCCACGCCACGACGTCAGCGGCGTTCCGGTCCGGCGGGAACACCGGATAGAAAACGCGCGTGATCGTGCCGTCGTCGATGATCATGGTAAGGCGCTTCAGGAGCGTCATCCCCTGCGTCTCGAACGTCGGCAGCCGCAGCGCCCGCGTCAGCGCGCCGGCGGCGTCGGACAGGAGCGGAAAGGGAAGGTGGAGCCGCTGCGCCGCCTCGGCCTGGTACGCCGTGTCCTGCGTGGATAGGCCGAACAGGTGCAGAACGCCCAGTCCGCGCAGCTGCGCGAAGTGGTCGCGGAACGCGCAGGACTGGGGCGAGCACCCCCGCGCGCCGGGGATCATGTCCCAGCCCTCGGGATTGGGGATGCCCGGCCGGCCCGTGCGCGGGTACGCGTACACCACCGTGCGGCCGCGCAGCCTCGAGAGATCGACCGTGCCGCCATCCGTCGCCGGCAGCGGGACCGGGGGCACCTTGCTCCCGGGCAGGTGCGCAGCGGCGCCGTCGTCCTGAGGCGCGGGGATGGAGCTCCAGTCCGGCGTTTCGATCGTGCCCGCTGTCATGTCCGCCTCCGCAATCTGCACTGGATCACATAGCAGGATCGACTACGCGCAACTCGCGCTCTAGGCGGCGCTCCAGCGGACGAACTCCGAGCGCAAGGACGGGGCGCCCAGAAGGCGCACCCGTCCCCGCGGAGAATCGACACCGCTACGGCTCAGTCGTCGTCGTCCTCGTCGTGCGGGACGCAACGGCCGTTCTTCGCGAAGTCGCACCGTCCGGACTGCGGAGCCGGTCCCAGGATCTTCCCGCCCGGTCCGTCCTGGAAGGTGAGCGGACCGATGAACGGCGCCTGGTTCACGCCCGGCTTGCTCCAATCGCAGACGCCGTTCGGGAACGCCGAGCGCAGGCGGGCTTGCTGGTCGGCGCTGAAGGTGACGCCGCCGAACGCCGGGTCGCCGAAGTCGAGCGGCTTCAGCTGGCACTTGAGGATGTTCTCGGCATCCGGTCCGCCGGCCACCTGGCGTGGCGAATGGTGCCTGACGAGCCTCGGGTCGGTATCGCAGACGCCGAAGTCCGTGACCTTGTTCGCGACTGCCGGGTCGGCAAGGCCCGGATCGGTCGACAACACGCAGAAGTCGAACGCGTCGGCCGGCTTGTCGTTCAGCACTTTCTGCGCGCGGGAAACGTTGCTCTTGTCCTTCTCGATGTTGGCGAGCCACTCGTCCATCGTCAGGAACGACCGCAGCGTGAAGCCGGCCGGCGCGAGAAGATTGGTGGGGAAGCGCCAGAGCACGTGGTTGCCATGCGTTCCATTCGCGTTGTCGAGGCGGGCGCGCAAGGCGAAGCTCCGCCAGATCTGGTGGATCCCGAAGAGGCCCACCCTTCCGGCGCCGAGGTCCGGCGTCACCTCGTCGAAGCCGCGAATGTCGATGATGGGCGTCTTCCCCAGCTGGCCGGCGGAGACGATGCCCGTGGTGTACGCGATGGTGAGCGCGTCGGGATCGGCCACGGTGCGCTCAGGCGAGAGGTCCACGTCGGGCGTGAAGCCGCCGATCCTCTCGTTCAATGTGACGAACTCTTCCGGCGAGATGGCGCCGGAGACGAGCGCCTTGAGGCCGTACGTGATGCCTACGTTGTCGCCCGTCGACCGCCCGCGATTGGTCGTCCCTGCGGCCGGACCGAAGATGGAGATCGCGTTGTCGGCAGGCCCGCAGCGCGGTCCGGTCAAGTTGGTGAGGGGATCGTAGACCTGGTTCGCGAGCAGCTGGCAGTTGTTGCGCGGCGCTCCGATGTTGGCCATGGCGCCGGTGACGCCGTTGATCACCAGGCTCGGCACGAAGTTCCCCGGCTTGCCGTTGCTGCCGAAGGTGTTGTTCCAGCCCCAGCACGCCGTCTGGTCGAGGTGCCCGGCGATGGCGGTCTTCTTCGCGTTGATCTGGGCCTGCGTGAGCCCGACGTTCGAGTTTGCGAAAGCGGCCGAGTTGAAGAAATTCACGAGCAGGACGCAGTCGGTCACCTCCATGCCCGTGGTCTCGGAATCCGGATAGGTGCAGGTCGGCTGGATGCCGTCGAGGAGGCCGGGGAAGATCGACGCCGCCGTGACTTGCTGGATCGATCCGCCGGAGCAGCCGTTCCCCATCGTGTAGCGGATCTCGCCGTAGGTCTCGATGATGTGCTCCTTCATCATCATGACCACCTCGGCGTTGTAGACGCGGTTCGCGTCGAAGAGCGAATCCGTCATGCTGTTGTCGACGACCATGAAGCCGCGCGAGAGCGCGGCGTCGTCGGCCCAGTTCTGCTCGGTGCGGAACTGCCGGCGGGGCTGGCCGGTGCTGGCGCCGAAGGTGTGGACGACTTTTCGGTTCCACTGGCGCTGCGGTGCGAAGGGCGTCCAGGCTTCACCGGGCGTGAAGAGCACCGCGATGTCGAAGATGCCGCGATCGATGGTCCCGCGCTCGACGCGGACGATGTACGGAACGGTCACGCCCTGGTCGGTGGTGGTGAACGCCAGATCGGCAGGCGTCTGACCGGGCGTGAAGCGCTTGAAGCAGGAGCCCGCCGCGGTCGGGGACGTCGCCGTGACGGGGCTCGGATCGGGCAGCACGCCGGTGCACGCCGCGGTCGTCCGGTAGAAGAGGAAGGTCTCCGTCGCGATATTGCACTGCACGTCGACGGCGCTGGTGCTGAGGCCGCTGGCGTTGCTGGCCGCCAGGGTCGCCGTGGCGGGCTGCGCCGTGGGCGTCGCGCAAACGAACGGCGCGGTCTGGGGGCCGGCGATGACTGGTCCCCCGATCGGATGGTTGGTGATGGCGAGGCTCGCGGCGTGGCTCTTCGACGTGCTTGCGACCAGCACGTTGTTGCCGTTCACGAGGCCGCTGACGAGGCCGAGGATGCGGCCGTTGCCGCGCACCGCGAAGGCGCTCGATACGTCGCGTCCGTTGAGCTGCACGCGGAGCGAGCTCGCGAGCTTCGCCTTCGAGAGCGCGATCTCCACCAGCGCATCGCCGCCGCTGATCAGGTCGGCGCGATTGGAGATGGTCTTGATCTGGATCTTCGCCTCGTCGCCGGCGTCGTCCTTCGCCGCGTCGCCGGGCGCATCGGGCGCCCGGGCTGCGGGGACGGCCGTCGAGGCCGCGGCCGCGGACCGATCGACGAGATCGGGGGAACTTCCGCAGGCAGGCATGACGAGGGCGCCGAGGCAAGCCACGGCGATGCTCGCGATGGGAAACGACCATCGGGCAACGGCACTCATGGAGGGGCTCCGATCTTCGAGACGGTGGGGAGGGATCGTCAGCGAAAAGCGAGATTCCGAGGGCTTCGGGCGCGGGACACTAGCACTCCGGGGGAGTGCTCTTGAAGAGCGGGAGGGCTCCCGCTCAGCGCAGCGGCCTCGTCGAAGTGCCGGCCGCCGCCGCTTCTTCCTGGGCGCGAGCGCCGGGACGATCGTCGTGTGGTCACACGGAGCCTGTTTGGGATTGTGACCGATGTCATGCTAGATCTACCTACGTAATTTTACAGGTCGAACAGAAGAAGAGGGTGGCCCTGGGGGGGAGCCGGCCTTGCGTGGGAAGACGAAAAAAATAAAGAAAAACGGGACGAGCGAACGTGAACAGGTCGCCGAGCTCTACCGGCTATACGCTCCCGTAATCCACCGTCGCTGTCTCCGGATCTTGGGGGATCGGGAGGCGGGCGGGGATGCAACCCACGAGGTCTTTCTCCGGCTGCTCGACAACGTGAGCAAGCTGGAGACGAGAGACAGCGCGATCCGGTGGATTTTCCGGGTGTCGGTGAACCACTGCCTGCACGTGCGGCGGAACGCGGCCCGCCGGAGCGAGTCGTCGGTGACCGGGTTGGGGGACCCGGGAACGGCAGGAGGCATCGACGTCGTCGCCCACCGGCAACTGGCGCAAAAGGTCCTCTCGAGGTTCGACGACAAGACCCAGGCGGTTGCGTTGGGCGTCCTTGTCGGCGGGATGGAGCACGACGAAGTGGCGGAGTTGCTCGGAATTTCCAGCAACACGGTGTCGCGGCGGTTGCAGCGGTTCGTCGCCAACTCGCGGAAGTACTTGAAGCGCACCGACGAGCACTTCGAGGAACAGGTGGAGGATCAGCCGGATTCGGAGCCGGAGCTGCTCAGGAAATCCGGCTGATCCTCCAGTTCCGCTTGCGATCTGGCGCGAGGCATCCGATGAGGACGGCCAATGCTCGCGCCTTCCCGGGCCACCGCCTCGCGGGATGCACTCGGCGTCGCCGCCGCCATCGTCTACGTCTTCCTCTGGGCGTCCGCGTTCGTGCCCAGCCGGATCCTGGCGCGAGGGGCGCCGCCGCTCACCGTGCTCTCGCTCCGCTTTCTCTTCGCGGGAGGGTTGTTGCTCGTCGGCGCCCGCGCGGCGCGCATCGCCATTCCCCGCGACGCGCTGTCCTGGATCCAGATCTTCCTCCTCGGCCTGGGCGGGAATGCCATCTACCTCGGGTTCAACTACGAGGCGCTGCGGCGGATGTCGGCGGGAATGGGGTCCATCATCGCCAGCACCAATCCGCTGATCATGGCGATCGTGGCCCGCTTCACCCTGCGGGAGCCGCTCACGCCGCGGAAGGTCATCGGCCTGCTCCTCGGATTCGGCGGCGTGCTCATCGCCATGCACGCGCGCACGGGTACGCAGGAGGCCCGCCCGCAGGACGTCCTGCTCTCCTTCGCCGGCGTCAGCGCTTTCGTCGCCTCGAACATCCTCTACAAGCGGATGCGACTGCGGCCTCATCCGGTGGTCCTGAACGGCGGGCAGTTGTTCTGCGCGGGAGTTGCCCTGGTGCCCGCCGCGCTGCTCCTGGAAGGGTTTCCGCGCATCGATTGGACCCCGCCGCTCGTCGTCAGCCTCCTCTATCTGGTCGTGGTGCTGAGCGTCGGTGCCTCGATGCTGTGGTTCTGGATCCTGCACCACGGCGAGGCGAGCAGGGTGAGCGCGTACTTCTTCCTCACGCCGGCGTTCGGCCTCCTCATCGGCGCGGCGCTCCTTGGCGAGCGGCTCGTCTGGCTCGACGCCCTGGGCCTCGCCGTCATTGCCGCGGGGCTGTGGCTGGTGACGGGGTCGTGAGCTCTCGCGCGACGAGGGTGATGGGGATGAGTCCCGTCGCGTTCAGCTCGTCCATGAAACGCTGCATCGTGAAGTGGCTGCCGAGCTCCTGCGCGCGGGCCGCGATGAGCTCGTCCACCAGCATCTTTCCCACCAGATAGCTCGTCCCGTACCCGGGCTGACGCAAGTACAGGTGCTGCTCGCCCCAGACGGTCTGGCCGTCGAGCCTCAGCCACCCGCGCGGCGTGTTCTCGGAGGCGAGCCTGGCCGCGTCCTCGAGCGGGAGATTCTCGCCTTGCATGTGCAACTCGCCGAGCGCCCGCGCGGCGCGCTGCGCGACCAGGATCCAGATCATCTCCCGCGAGCGCGGCCGCTCGTCGAAGAGGCCCTCGTGGAGCATCAGCTCCTCCATCGCGGTGGCGAAGCCCTCCGTGCGGGTATTGAAGATGTTGTAGAGAAGCGGCTCCCTCCGCACCGGGCTCGGATTCGGCTCGTGCTCCATCCAGGCGAGATCGATCCAGTGATAGCCGTGCGTCCGCATCATCACCGGATCGCGGTAGTCGACCTCGGTGAAGAACTCGCGCTTTTCACCGGGCGTGAAGTGGCCGATCCGGGCGCGCAGCGCGGGCTCCATCCAGTCGCGCAAGGTGAGGATCTTGTTGTCGCGCAGGTAGGCGACGTACTCGGTGATCGCCGCATTGAAACGGCGGGTGTGCTCGGCCGCGCTGGCCACCGGCCTGAGCGGCGGCAAGGCGCGGTTCTTGTCCTCCTCGAGGGCGAGGCTACTGCGGGCGCGGGCGAGCTCGCGGGTCATGAGCAGGAGCTCCGAGCTCCAGGTGTAGGGGACGAGCTGTACGTTGGCGAGGTACCAGTCGTAGTTGGCCTTTCCGATCCCCGAGGGGCCGGTCCTGGACGGTGCCTGCTGCTCGAGCCAGGCCACGAAGGCATCGGTCGCCTCCCTCGCGCGCTTCACCGCGGCAGAGAGGACGGGCCGGTTCGGCACCTTCTCGCCGAACGCGGACAGAGCCGCGCTCTGCGCCTTCATGCTGGCGGTGCCGTAGACCCAGAGGTCGCGAGCGTTGCCGGTGAGGTTCTTCCGGGCCTGATCGAGCAGCGCGGGGATGGGCTGCAGCTCCACCGCGAGCTCGGAGGCGTCCTGCCCGCCGACGGGAAACGGCCTCTTCCACAGCTCGACCGAGCCGGATGCCTGGTGGCCCTCTCGCGCCGGCTGATCGCTCTCTTCGTCGAAGACGGTGACGTAGAAGGCGGGATCGCGCGCCCAGGGCATGAGCACGCGATGGTCGAAGTCGAGCCCGTTCATCTCCGCGCGCACGATGTCGCGATCGACTTTCTGCGCGGCGGTCCATCCGGTCGTGTCGAAGGCTTCGAGCCTTCGCTGCCATTCCGCGAGCTCGCGGTGCTGCGCGGCCATCGAGGAGGCGGTGTAGTCGGGAACGCCGTCGGCGAGCTTCGGACGCTGGAATGCGCGCCACGCGGCGAAGAAGGCCGCGAGATCTTCGTACCGCTTGCTCGTCGGGGTGGGCTGCACCGGTGCTGTGGCGGCGCACCCGGCGAGAAGAATTGCTCCGAATGCGGCGTTGGATCTGATCATGGGCGCGCAGCATACCGGACGTGCAGGGAACCGTTCGCTCGTTGCCCGGCTGCGCCAGCGGCTACAGCTTATCGTCGGAGGTAACTGCCATGATGAGAATCGCTTGCGCCGTCGCCGGTATCGCTTTGCTGGCGTCCACCGCGCGCGCCGATGAGAGCAAGACCGAAGTCAAGCAGGACAAGAACAGCGTCCACATCGAGAAGAAGACCAAGCGCGCCAAGCGCACCGATAAGACCAAGGTGGACTCGAAGTCCCACGCGCGCGCCGGCGGCGGCAGGGTGAGCAAGACCGAGACGACGGTCGAGCACGACCGTCCCGGCATGGGCAACGATTCCAGGATCAAGACGACGGAGACGAAGGAGAAGGACGCGAGCGGCAACGTCGTCCGCGAGGAGAAGAAGGTCGACAAGTAACGCCTACTCGTGCCGCAGCGCCTCGATCGGATCGAGGCGCGCGGCGCGGCGGGCCGGATAGAACCCGAAGCCGATCCCGACCGCGATCGCCACCATCGGACCCAGGGCCAGCGACTCGAACGGCACCCGCACCGACCACTCCAGGATGCGGCCGAAGACGGCGCAGCCCAGGCTTCCGAGCAGCACGCCGGAGAGCCCGCCGAACAGCGTGAGCATCACGGCTTCGCCGAGGAACTGCAGCTGCACCGCGGCCTCGGTCGCGCCCACCGCCAGCCGCAACCCGATCTCCCGGGTGCGCTCGGTCACCGAGACCAGCATCACGTTCATCACCCCGATGCCGCCCACCAGCAGCGCGATGGAGGCGACGCTGAAGAGGAGAAGGGCGAGGGTGTGGCTGGTCTCGATCTGCGCTTTGATCATCTCGTCGGGTCGGCGGATGTTGAAATCGTCCTCCTGACCGGGCTGGATCTGGTGGCGCTGCCGGAGCAGGGCGGTGATCTGGTCGATGGCCGGGTTCACCGCCTCGGCCGAGACCGCCGAACCGATGATGTCGTCGAGCCAGGTCTGGTTGCGGCCGCGGATCTTCTTCTGCGCCGTGCTCCAGGGAAGCAAGATGGCGTCGTCTTGATCCTGCCCGGTCGCCGACTGACCCTTGCTGGCGAGCACGCCGACCACGCGGATGATCTGGGTGCCGATGCGGATGCTCTGCCCGATCGCCGGCTCCCGCTCGCCGAAGAGCTTGTCGCGGACCGTGGTGCCGATGAGGCACACGCTCGAGACCCTGAGGACGTCCTCCTCGGTGTACGGAGCGCCCTCGCCGATGGGCCAGCGCTTGATATCGAGATACTCGGGACCGACGCCGCGATAGCGGGTCCTCCAGTTGCGATCGCCGTGGATCACCTGCACGGAGCCGTCGACGTTCGGGGTGATGGTCTTGATCAGGCGCACTTCGCGCGCGATGGCGTCGGCGTCCTCGAGGGTCAGGCTGGTCGTTCCGTGCGATCCGGTCCGGACGCCATTCGGCGCCCGGCCGCCGGCTTCGATCCAGACGAAGTTGTCGCCGAGGTTGCGCAGCTCGTCCTCGGCGCGCCGGGATCCGGCCTGACCGATGGCGATCACGCACACTACCGCGGCGATTCCAATCATGATGGCCAGCGCGGCGAGGACGCTGCGAAGCTTGTTGCGCAAGAGCGCCCGGAACGCTTCCAGGCAGAAGAGCGCTCCCGCCGTTTCCCACCGTGGCATCACGGAGATCTATCCAGAGGCGCTGGCTTGGGGCTACGCTTTTTCGCGTGCGCGTGTACGCCCACCGCGGCGCCTCGCTGGAGTTTCCCGAGAATACGCTGCCGGCGTTCCGCCGCGCGGTCGAGCTCGGGGCGGATGCGCTGGAGACCGACGTCCACGTCACCGCCGACGGGGTGCTGGTGCTTTCCCACGATCCGGACGGGGGGCGAGTCTTCGGCGTCCGCCGGCGCATCGCGGAGTGTACCTTCGAGGAGGTGGGCTCGTGGGGCGCGCCTTCGCTCGAAGAGCTGGTGAAGGAGTTCCCCGGCATCCCCATCAACGTCGACCTCAAAGTGGAAGCGGCCGCGCTCGCCGTCTCGACCCTGCGGCGCCTCGGAGCCGAGGAGCAGGTCATCCTCGCCTCCTTCCGCAGCTCGACGCTGCGGCGGGTTCGGGCGCTCGGATATCGGGGAACCACCAGCCTGGGGCGGAGCGAAGTGGCGCGGCTCTTGTCGCTTCCCGCCCTCGCCCAGCGCGGCCCGCTGGCCTGTCCGGGCCGCGCCGCGCAGCTTCCCCTGTCGCTCGCGCAGCCCTGGATCGTCTCGCGCTGCCACGCGTTGGGCCTGCGGGTCGACTACTGGACCGTGAACGATCCGGCGCAGGCGCGAGCCTTCGCCGCTCTGGGGGCCGACGGGATCATGACCGACGATCCCGCCCGGATCGTTCCCGCGCTCCGGTAACAACCCTCGCTAGGCGGCACCAAAGACGCCGGCGCGACGGTCAGGGGGGCCGACCGCGCGCCGGCGATGCGAAACGAGTCGCTCTTGCCCCGAGGCGTGAACGCCAGACGGCAAGGGTCTCCCGCCCCGCACTGCTTTGGAATCGGGTTCGCTTTCGACTGAGACAGCGCGCCGTCGGGCGGCGGAACGGAAAAGTCGAAACCGCAAACACGAAATCTGTTCCGCGTCGCTGAGGCCGGGTGTCAGAGGCGGCGCAGGGATCGTTTGCAACTCGAGCAGGAAAGAGGAGGCGGGCGCTGAAAGCGCTGCGTAAGGCGGAGCTGGTCGGGGGCGACCCGACTGCAAATGGTCCGGAGGGCAGGGTTTCTCCGGAAGCTTTATTCCGCCAACATCATAAGAAAGTAGTTACGTGGTGCTTGCGATTTACCGGAGATGGCGAGGAGGCGCACGATCTCGCGCAAGCCATCTTCCTCAAAGCGTTCCGCCAGCTCGGCTCGTTTCGCGGCGAATCGAAGATTTCCACCTGGCTTTATTCGATCACAAGGAGCGAGTGCATGAACTACTTGAAAGCCCGCTCCTCGAGGCCCGCTCCGGTGGAAGACGAAGTGCTCGGGTCGGTCCCGGATTCCGCCGCGCTGAGCCCGTTCCAGATGCTCGAGCGCGCGCGATCCGGGCCCCTCGTGCAGAGCCTGCTCGATCGGGCGCTCGACGAAACCGAGAAGCGCGTCTTCACGCTCCATTACGGAGACGACATGCCGCTCGACGTGATCACGCGGTTGCTCGGCCTGCAGAACCGGAGCGGCGCCAAGGCGTTCATCGTCAGCGCCCGCCGGAAGATTTCACGGGTCATGCAGCAGTGGAACGCGCGAGAGCTGCGGTTGCTCTCGGAGGGAGGCGCGCGATGAGCTCGAACCTCGATTCGAGGGAGCAGGACCTGGAAAGGCTCAAGGAAACCCTCGCGCCTTCCTCGGAATGCGCGACGCTGGAGGAGCTCGCCGAGCTGGCGGATGCCTCGCAGCCCTCGCCTTCGCGCGGGCGCATCGCCGTGCACGTCGCCTCGTGCGAGCGGTGCGAAGTCGAGCTGGCCCTGCTCAAGGAATTCGAGTCGGCCGCCCCTCGCCCCGAGGAAGAGGCGACGGTGCACTGGATCGTCAACCGTCTGCGCCGGCGCTTCCGCGAGGCGCGGGTCGCCGCCGTGGAATCGGCGCCCGAGCCCCGCGAGGAAGAGGACGGGTTCTGGCGCCGGATCTTCCGGCCGATTCCGACGCGGGGTCTGGGCCTGGCCTTCGCCACCGCGATGCTTCTCGTCGCCGTCGGGGTCGAGCTGCGCGAAGGACGCGAGCCAACGCTCCCCTCGCACGTCGACCCGGCCGCGCAGGTGTTGCGCTCGAACGCGCTGCAGTTGCGCGGACCCGCAGGAGATCTCGATCGACGACCCGAGAGACTCGCGTGGGAGCCGGTCGCCGGCGCCGTCTCCTATTCCATCGAGATCCTCGAGGTCGACCGGTCCGAGGTGTGGAAGGCGGACGTCGAGCAATCGTCGATCGCGCTCCCCGCGAGCGTGGCTGCGCGCCTCGTTCCCGGCAAGCCGCTCTTGTGGAGGGTCGTTGCGAAGGACGCTGCGGGCAGGACGCTCGCCACCTCGCCGATGCAGCGGTTCCGGGTGCGCGCGCAAGGCGCCTCGGCAGTGGCGCCTGTCCCGGCCGCGCCCGGGTCCCAGCAGAGCCAGGTCGTTTTCAACCCGAGGCAGGTCGCGAACACGCAACTGATCGCGATCGGAGCGTGCGGATCGGTGGCGGCGATCTCGCCCTCCACCGCAACGCCGCTTTCCTTCAAGGTATTGAGCCGGAGCGCGCCGGCCGGCGGAACCGCCCAACTCACCGTTACCCTGACGGAACCGAAACCGATCGCCACCGGGTGCGGTGCGGTCGCGGCCGGGGGAGGGGCGTTCGATGCCGTCCTCGGGGCGGCCCTGTTCACCGCCGCGGGCGCGCCGTCGGATGTCGCCGGCGCCGCGGTCGTCGACGGAACGTCGGTGACGATCCAGGCCATCTCGCCCTCGGAGCTATTCGGGACCGACCTGCTCGGAGCTCCCATCGCCGTCGTCACGTATCATGTGCCGCCGGACGCCCTGCCCGGTGAGGCCGGGAAGATGACGGTCGATCCGGGCTCGATCTGGTTCGATCCCGCTGGAGCGGTCTACGCGCAGCAGATCAAGCCGGGCAGCTTCGAAGTCGCGGGAAGCGTCTCCATCGACGACGTGATTCCCGGAAGCGGCTTCTTGCCGGCGGGATCGACGGTGACGTTGCTCGGTACGGGCTTCGTTCCGCAGACGGTCGTGGAGGTGGACGACGTTCCCGTGACGGCGACGTTCGTAGGACCGAATCGGATCGACCTCGTCACCGCCATCGGCGCCGAATTCCACGGAAGGCGCATTCGCGCGAGGAACCCGGACCGGTTCCGGGCTTCGTACTACTCGTACATGCGCGCGACGCGGGTGGGAGAAAGCTCGCGGGCACTCCTGGCGAGGACGATGCCGATCTTCCCCAGCGGTGCCGCGTCCGCGTCGTTCGTCGCCGCCTCCACGGTCGCAGGCGAGTTCTTCGCCATCGCGGTGCAGAACCCGAATGCGGGACCGGCGACGGTCACGGTCGATCTCCGCTCGGCTGACGGCGAGATCGCCTCGACCACGTTGTCCCTGCCTGCGCGATCGAAGATCTCGCGAGAAGTCTCCGAGCTCTTCGGCGTTTCTGCGCCGGCGGGAGGCTTCCTGGCGGTCCAGTCCGATCAGCCCGTGCAGGTCCTCGGCCTGGCCGGGAACGACGCCACAGGCTCCGTCCGACCGGTGATCCCGTCGCTCGCGCTGCCGTGACTCGCGCGGCGCTGGCCTTTGCGCTGCTGCCTTCCTTGTGCTTCGCGGACCCGGGGCAAGCGAGCGCGCAGGACCGCGCGGGGCAGGCGCGTGCGCTGCTCTCCCTCCATCAGAGTGCCCTGACCGAGGGCGACTATGGGCGCGCAGCCGCGCGGGCCCGCGAGGCCGCGGCGATCTATCGCGCGCTGGGAGACGACGCGGGACGGACACTCGCTGTGAAGGGCGTGGGGCTCGCCGACCTCTACCGGGGCGCGTATCCGGAAGCCCTGGAAAGCTTCGAGGAGGCGCTCGCGCTCGCCCGGGTGCGTGGGGACCGCGAGGGCGAGATCGAGGAACTGAACAACGTCGGCAACGTGCACTACTACCAGGCGCGGTACCTGGAGGCGCTCCATGCGTTCCGGGACGCGCTGGAGAAGGTCGACGAGGCCGCGGGCGAGCCGTGGACCGCGCGGCGGCGGCGGATCACCCTCTCCAATCTCGCGGTGCTCTACCAGAGGCTCGGCCGCGAGGAGCAGGCCATCGATCTGTACGCGCAATTGCGCCGCTCTCCCGATTCGCTCCCCCCGAGCGAGCAGGGGAGGCTGCTCGGCAATCTCGGGGTCCTCTACCGGCGCCTCGAGGATCCGGTGAAGGCGCTCGAGACCTACCGCGCCGCGAAGGACCTCTTCGCCCAGGAGCAGCACTCGGACGGCGAGATCGGCGTGCTCAAGAACATCGGTATCGTCCGCGCCCTCGATTTCGAGGATTTCGACGGAGCGCAGGAATCGTTCGCGGAGGCGCTCGGGCTCGCGGAGAAATCCAAGAACCGTCGCGAGGCGATGCAGGCGCACCTCTATCTCGGCAAGACCTGGTACCGGAAACGGCAAGTGGACGCGGCGCGGCGCGAGTTCGAGGCGGCGCTCGCGCTTGCGAAGGAGCTCGGCACCACCGAGGAGCGCTGGAAGGCGCTTTACAACCTCGCCCTCGTCGAGCGCGCGAGCGGACACGAAGAAGCGGCGGCGGACCGCTTGCGCGAAGCGATCGCCGACATCGAGTCGGTGCGCGGAAATCTGCGCGGAAAGCTGGAGCTCTCCATCAAGACCGATTTCCTCGCCGACAAGCGCGATGTCTACGACGAGCTGCTCGACTTGCGTTCCGCGGCCGCCGGCCCCGCGGAGATCTTCGATCTCATGGAGCGGAGCCGCGCGCGGACCTTCCAGGACCGGCTCGAGGAGAAGGCGGGCGCCGGAGGCCATGCGCCGCCTGGTCTCGCCACGGTCCAGGAGAAGCTCGACGCCGCAACGCTGCTCGTCGAGTTCTGGCTGACGCCGCGCTCGGCGCTCGTCCTGTGGCTCTCGCGGGAGGGCGCGGGAATCGCTCCCATCCCGAATCCGGGCGCGGCGCTCTCCGTGCTTTCCACGCTGCTCGCCGATCTGACGGCGGGAAACGGGGACGGATGGACGCGATCCTCCGCGCAGCTCGGAAAGCTGCTCCTTCCCCGATCGGTGCCTTTCGGCGACGAGCGGTACCGGCACCTCCTCATCGTTCCCGACGGCCCGCTCGGGTCGCTGCCGTTCGAGGTCCTCCCGCATCCCGACGGCGGGGGGCCCCTGCTCGTGGAACGCTACGACGTCTCGTACCTGCCGTCGGCCGCTCTCCTCTTGCGTCCGAAACCGGCGGAGCGGTCGTGGCGTCTTCCCTGGACCCGCGAGCTGCTCGCCTTCGGCGATCCGGTGATCCCGGCGCAGACCGGCGGACCGCTCGTCGACGGAGAGGTGCCGGGAAGGCTGCCGACCTCGGCGCAGGAGGTGCAATCGATCGCGCGCATGACTCATGGGCGCGCGGAGCTCCATCTCGGGGCGGCCGATCTGAAGAGGCATTTGCTGGAGGGCAGGGCGGCGGGTGTCCCGCTCCTCCACCTCTCGACGCACGCGACCGCGGACGAGACCAACCCGGAGCGGTCGCGCATCGTCTTCTCGCCCGAGGGAGCGCAGGAGCCTCTCGACTTTCTCTTCCTCAAGCAGATCTACGATCTCGATCTCGGCGGCGTGGACCTCGCTACGCTCTCCGCCTGCGACACGGAGCGGGGCAAGAACGTGCGCGGCGAGGGATTGCAGGGCTTCAGCCGCGCCTTGCTCTCGGCGGGCTCGCGCTCGGCCATCACCGCGCTCTGGCGCGTCGCCGATCAGCCCACCACCGAGCTCATGAAGCAGCTCTACTTCGAACTGAACCGCGGCGAGCCCAAGGCCGAGGCGCTCCGGCGGGCGAAGCTGAAGTTCCTCCGAACGGGTGGCGCGCTGGCGCATCCGCGCTACTGGGCCGCGTTCGTCCTGAACGGGGACGGGCTGAATCCGATCCCGCGCGTCTTCAGCTGGAGCTCGGTCCTCGTTTTCGCGGCGAGCGCGCTGGTTTTCGCAGGCGCGACGGTAGGTCAGCGCCGCCGGCGGCGGCGTCGCTGGTCTCCATCCGCCTTGTAAGGTTCCCGTCTCAGCATCTTGCTCCATCGCCCGCCTCTGGCGCAGCGCCGGTTTGTTGTCGCAAGATGCGAGGTGCGTGGGTAATGGTACTACGGGGGCGGGTCGGAGATCCTGATGACGGTTCGGTGCTCGGCAGCGGGGCAGCAAAACGTCCAGGACAGATGCGCGACCTCCGCGGACGCTCTGTTCGAGCCGCACCTGCCCAAGCTTGCGCTTTTCTGCTTGCGGTTCACGAAAGACCCTGAGAAGGCCGCAGCCCTCGCCGAGCGCGTGCTGCTCGCCGCACGCCGCAAGATCGCTTCCTCGAACGGCGCGCAGAGCTTTTCCGGTTGGCTCTATTCGATCCTGCGCGAGGAATGCGCGACGCCGCTCCGCGCGAGGTCCGCGCCTTCCACCGTCCAGCCGCTGCGCGCCGCGGAGGAAGTCCCGTAGGCGTCAGTGCCGGCGCGCCGGCGGTTGCAGCACGGTCTCGTCCTCCAGCGCTTCCGCGACCTGGTTGCGCACCGGCGCGGGAGCGGTGGCGTGGCGGCCGCAGAGCGGAGCGACGGCCTCCGCGAGCCGCACGAATCCGGCGATCTCCTTGCGCAGGCGCTCGAATAGCGACGCGTCGTGCAAGCGTCCGTCGGCGGTGAAGGCCTTGTCGGCGTACGCGAGCGCGAACATGTCTGGAAATACCAGAGCGCCGCAGCCCTCGAGCGGGATGCGCGTCTGCCAGAGCCCGCGGACTCCACCCATGGGCGAGGGCGCCGCCGACATGAGGTAGATGCTCTTCCCGCGCCAGGGCATCGGACGTACTCGCGATACCCAGTCGATCGCGTTCTTGAGCGTGCCGGCGATCGAGTAGTTGTACTCGGGAGCGGCGAGCAGCAGCGCGTCGGCGGCCTCGAGGCGGCGGGCGAGCTCGAGGCCACCGGGCGGAAGGCCATGCTCGTGATCGAGGTCGGCGTCGTACATCGGCATCTCGAACTCGCGGAAGGAGGCGAGGTCCACCTCTGCGCCCGACTCCCGCGCGATCGACGCGCCTAGCTCGAGAAGCCGCCGGTTCCAGGATCCCTTCCGCAGCGAGGCCGCGAAGGCGAGAATTCGCATGGACCGCTCATTTCAGCCGTTTCAAGAGCGCGCCGGCGTGGAAGTAGAAGACCGCGGTGTCGTCGACGCGGGGACCCGACCAGGTGGTCAGATCGGAGCCGGTCTCCACGGCGGTGAAGCCGCTGCCGTCGGCGTTGGCGTGGAAGAGACCCTTGGTGGCGCTGTTCGTCGTATCCATCCAGGTCCACCAGACCACGGAAGCGTTCGCGTCGATGTCGAGCGGCCCGCTGGCCGTGCCCGTGTTGGGACCGGAGAGCGACCGCGCCGCGCCACCGGTCTTCGCCATGCCGAACACGGCTCCGGTCGTATCACGGAAGTAGACGTTGTCTGGATCGAGGCGCAGCGCCACCACCGCGGCGGGAGTGGTGGCGACCGTCTCCACCGCTCCGCCCGTCCTCGGCACCCGTTTGATGACGCCGCCGCCTCCGGCGCCCGAGACGCCGTAGTAGACGAAGCTCCCGTCGACGGCGATTCCGCCGATGGTGGCCTGGTCGGGCGCGAGGATGGTCTCGATGCGATTCTCCATCCGATGCACGCTGCCCGGCCGACCCGGAGCTGCCACGTCTACCCAGTAGAGCGCGCCGCGCTCGTCGAGGGCGAGCCGGCCGAAAGCGGGGCTGCCGGAGAGCAGCGAGGCCTGCCCTCCGCCGACCGGGGCCGAGTAGAGCGAGACCCCGTCATGCCAGTAGACGAAGCCGTCGTCCGCGACCAGGTACTGCGGAATTCCCTTCGCGACCAGGCTCGGCGATCCGCCCGTCTTCGGAACCGACCAGACTGCGGAGGATCCGTCGGCGTCGTTGTGCCTGCCGAAGAAGGCGAGCGTGGAGTTGATGGCCAGGGTGGGGATGTTGGTGCCGTCGTTCGGAACCAGCGTGTCCAGCTCGAACTCGAACGCGGCGGTCACCTGCATGTCCGCATTGGCCGTCACCGGACACGTTGGCGCAGCGCCAGTGCACGCGCCTCCCCAGCCGAGGAACCGCGCCGCCGCGGCGGGGAACGCGGTCAGCGTCGTCGTGCTGGTAGGCGCCACCTTGGCGTCGCAGACCGCGGAGGGCGGAAGCCCACAATCGATGCTGCCACCCTGCACCTGGCCGGGTCCCGTCACCGCGACAGAGATGTGGATCTCGGCCGGAGGATGAGTGGTGAACTTCGCGGTGACCTGCGTGTCGGCGCGGAGCGTGATCGCGCATCCTGTCGTTCCCGTGCAGGGACCGACGGTCCAGCCGTCGAAGACGAAGCCCGGGGCCGGCGTGGCGTTGAGGGTGACGACGGCGCCGTCGGTGAAGTCGGAGCTGCAGGTGGTCGAATCGCAATCGAGGCCCGGCGGCGTGGAGATGACCCTGCCGGAGCCGTCGGAAATGACCGTCAGATGGTGGAACCCGGGAGGCGGCGGATCGCGCTTGAAGTTGGCGGTCACCGCGGTCTCCCCATTCATCGGCAACTGACAGGCGCCGGTCCCGTTGCAGGCGCCCGTCCAGCCCCCGAAGGTCGCCCCGGGATCGGGGATCGCCTGCAGGCGGAGGGGAACGCCGAGCGGGGTCGGCGTGGTGCAGCTTCCGCGGCAATCGCCGTCGCCCGCGCCGCGCACGAGGCCCTCGCCGACGGTGGTGACGTGCAAGATCGTCGTCGGCTTGTCGGTATTGCCGTTCGGGATTTTCGAACCGCCGCAGGCGGCGGCCATCGCGAGGGAGAGGGCGATCGCAGGATGTCTCGTTGGCGGGTTCACTTGAGCCTCTTTGCGAAGATCTCGGTATCGGAGCCGAGCGTGGTCGAGCACTCGCTGGATCCGCTGCACGGTGCGATGGCGGGCGGGGGCAGCTGGACCGGCCCCGGCCGCGTGAAGACCGCGGTGACCGCGGTGTCGGCGTCGGCCGTGATCGGGCACGCCGTCGAAAGGCCGCTGCACGCCCCGCTCCAGCCGGTGAAGGACACGCCGGGATCGGGAACTGCCTGAAGCTGCAACTGTGTGCCGTTCGCCACCTGCACCGTGCAGCTTCCGCGGCAGTCGCCTCCGCTTTCACGCACGATTCCATCGCCCGAGGTGGTGATCCCGAGGGTGACCGCGGTTCCGCCGCCGGAACCGCTTTGCGACGGACCGGGGCCCGTCCCGCAAGCTGCGAGAATCGTGGCTGCCGAACCAACAGTGATCAGTGCGCCCGCGCGCAAGCCCGCCTCCCCGCGAGGAAGTTCGGTAGCCATCACCAAATGGACAAGGGGAAACGACTTTCGCGCACGCACTCGAAGTGGTGCCGGACGGACAGGCGCTTCGTCGGACAGCAGATCCGGAATCTCGCGAGCCCCGTACTCCAGGCGGGTGGGACGGCTGGCCGCCTGCCCTAACGAGGAGCTGGAATGCGCGAGTCGTGGAGGTGGCCCCGGAGAGCAGGCGCGACGGTTCTGCTGCTCACAGCGGGCGTGGGAGCATTGCACCTTCCTGGAGCCCGGCCCTGGCTGCGGCGAGCAGGCGGCTGCCCGGTCCCTCGCGCGACGGCGGCACAGGTGGAAGCGGCACAGGTCCGGGCGTTCGGCCGGCTGCGCGGGACCCACGTCGCGAAGGCGCGGCCGGCGCTCGGGTTCGGGCTGGCGATTACCACCCGCGCGGACGTCGAGGCTTGGGCGCGCAACCATGACATCGCCTGTGAGTCCCGCCGCGAAGGCACGCTCCTCCTCTGCCAGGCGGTGCCCGTGCGGACGGTGTTGCCGGGCGCCGGCGGCACCTACGACGAGCTCGCTTTCGGTTTCCGGCTGCGGGATGCCCGGCTCGTCAACTTGACCGCGCTGCGGACCGGCCTCTCATCGGGAGCCGCCGCCGGCGAGATTCGTCGCATTGCCGCGCGCCTCGAGGAAACGCTCGGCGCGCCATCGCAACGGATCGCGGGCGATCCCGCCATCCTCGCGTATCGCTACTCCGATTACCTCGCGGAGGTGAGCGCGATGTCGCTCCGCGAGCGCGGGCGTGCGCTCCGCGAGCACTACATGTCCGCTCTCGAGTGAAGCAGGACCGTTCGCAAATCGCCGTTCAAACCAGGAGATTGGAAATGGAAACCGTGCAAGCACGGAAGACCCGCATTGCCTTGACCTCGCTCTTTCTCGCCGTCGCCTGCGCCTCGCTGTCGCTGCAGGGTTGCGGCGCAGCGCCCGGCGAGGAGAAGGACCTCGCTCCCCCCTCGCGAAGCGGCGCGCAGCACGGCGACGGGAACGGGACCGTGTCCGCCCGGCTGGGCGGATTCGACGGCATCCTCGCCTTCCTCGAGAATTCGGTCGTCCCTGCCGAGCTCGCGGATCCGGAGATCGCGCCGTTCTTCACCCGGCTCACCGAGACGCCGGGCGACATCGAGCAGTGCCTCGCGATGCTCCTCGACCACGATCTCGGCGGCGAATCGCCCCACTTCGGCGCCGTCCTCCTCGACGGCCACCAGTGCCGCAGCTCGATGTCGAACATCCACCGCGGGCTGGCGATCCCGGACCGGATCGTGACCAAGTTCATCGTCATCGCCGGGCAACAGGCAGCTCTCGCCGGAGTGGCGCCGGCGGATATCCAGGAGATCGCCGATGTCCTCGACAGCTACCGCGGCGGGGTGCGCAACAAGTAGGCGGGATGCCCGGGCCGGGGGGCCCGGGCTCCGTCATTGCTTGAGCGCGGTCGCGAGCTTCACCATGGTGTCCTTCGCGTCGCCGAAGAGCATGAGCGTGTTGTCGTTGTAGTAGAGCTCATTGTCGATGCCGGCGAATCCGGGAGCGAGGCTGCGCTTGCAGACGATCACGATGCGCGCCCTCTCCACCTCCAGGATCGGCATTCCGAAGATGGGGCTTGCGCGCACCCGCTTCGCCGCCGGATTGACGACGTCGTTGGCGCCGACGACGACGACGACGTCAGTCTCGGGGAAGTAGGAGTTGATCTGATCCATGTCGTAGAGCTCGTCGTAGGGAACGTTCGCCTCCGCGAGGAGCACGTTCATGTGGCCGGGCATCCGTCCCGCGACCGCATGGATCCCGTAGCGGATGGCGGCGCCCTTGCCCTTGAGCGCGTCGGCCAGCTCCCGCACCCGATGCTGCGCCTGCGAAACCGCCATGCCGTAACCCGGGACGAAGACGATGGAACGGGTGGTGCCGAGGATCTCCGCTGCCTCGTCTATCGAGACCTGGCGGATGCTCTTGCCGGCGGCGGCGGCGAGCGCCGCCGGCTGCTCCTGTACCTTGCCGAAGGCGCCGAAGAGCACGTTGGTCATCGACCGGTTCATCGCCCGGCACATGAGGATGGAGAGGATGAAGCCCGACGAGCCGTCGAGGGAGCCGGTGATGATCTGGATCTTGTTGTCGAGCATGAAGCCCATCGCCGCGTCGGTCAGGCCGCCGTAGGAATTGAGGAGCGCGATGACCACCGGCATGTCCGCCGCGCCGATCGGTAAGATGAGCAGGACTCCGAAGAGGAAGGCCAGCGCGAGCAGCGCAAAGAAGAGGGTCGATGCGGCCGGCTGGAACATGAGCGCGACGATGAGCGCCAGCATGCCCGCGAGCAGCGAGATGTTGGAGACGTTCTGGCCGCGATAGGTGACGGGAAAGCCGCGGATGAGACCTTGCAGCTTGCCCGCCGCCATCAGGCTTCCGGTGAAGGTGAGCGACCCGAGCATCACCTCGATTCCGATGAGTCCCACCTTGCCCGATCCCAGCGCGGCGCCGTGCCGGAGGTACTCGGAGATACCGATCAGGGCCGCCGCCAGTGCGCCGAAGGAGTGGGAGAGGGCGGTGCGCTGCGGGACCGCCGTCATCGGGATCCAGATCGCGAGCGGAGCGCCGATGGCGGTGCCGATCACGAGGCCGAGCACGATCCAGCGGTAGTCGATGATCTCGTGGTGGAGCAGCGTGCCGATGATGGCGAGGAGCATGCCGAGCTCGGCGAGGAACATTCCCCGGCGCGCGGTCTTCGGATGGCTGAGCCCGCGGAGCCCGAGGACGAAGAGGATGGCGGAAGCCAGGTAGAACAACTGCAGGACGTTGCGCTGCATGGCTAGCGGCTGACCGTTGGATGCTCCGGCCCGGGGCCTCCGACCGTCGCGGGCGAAGCCCGCCTGAACATCTTCAGGATCCGGTCGGTGATGAGGAAGCCGCCGACCACGTTGATGGTGGAGGCGACCACCGCGAAGAAGCCGAGCAGGGTGCTGATCTTGTCGTAGCCCGCCCCGGCGACGACCAGCGATCCGACCAGCGAGATGCCGGAGATGGCGTTGGTCGCCGACATGAGCGGCGTGTGGAGCAGCGGAGAGACGCGGGAAATCACCTGGTAGCCGAGGAACCCCGCCAGCACGAAGACGTAGAGGTCTCCGATCAAACCGATATCGATCATTTTTCACCCCGTTACTGGAGCGCTCAGCCGGTTTGCAGCATCTCCCCGTCGTGCGCGATCAGGCAGGAGCGAACGATCTCGTCGTTGCGATCGACGGCGATCTTCTTCGTCTCTTTGTCGAATACCTGCAGCAGGAAATTGAGCACGTTGCGCGAGTAGAGCTGGGAAGCTTGCGGCGCCATGGTGGAGGGGAGGTTCAACGGCCCGAGGATGGTCACGCCGTGCCTGACGACGTCCTTGCCCGGCTCCGTCAGCTCGCAGTTTCCGCCTTGCTCGGCGGCGAGGTCGACGATCACCGATCCGAGGCCCATCGCCTGCACCATCGCCGCGGTGAGGAGGATGGGAGCCTTCTTGCCAGGGACGAGCGCGGTGGTGATGCAAACGTCGGATTGGGCCAGCTCCTTGAGGATGGCCTCGCGCTCCCGCTTGGCGGCGTCCCCGGTCACCTCTTTCGCGTACCCGCGGGCATCCTCCGCCCCCTCGTGCGCTTCGGCCGCCACGAACCGCGCCCCCAGGCTCTCCACCTGCTCCTTGACGGCGGGCCGCACGTCGAAGGCCGCGACGAGGGCGCCGAGCCGGCGCGCGGTGGCGATGGCCTGGAGCCCCGCCACGCCGGCGCCCAGGACCAGGACCTTGGCGGGCAGGATGGTGCCCGCCGCGGTCATCAGCATGGGGAAGAACTTGCCGAGGGCGTTGGCGGCGAGCAGCACGCTCTTGTATCCGCCGATGTTGGCCATCGAGCTGAGCACGTCCATGCTCTGCGCCCGGGCGATGCGGGGCAAGAGGTCGAGCGAGAAGGCGCTGATTCTACGCCGTTTCAACTTCTCCCGCAGCGTCTCGTCGCTGCGCAGCGCCGAGGAGACGAGGATCGCGCCTTCGGGGAAGGAGTCCACCTCGTGAGTGGAGCCCCGCGAAAGCGGCGGTCTGACCTTCACGATCGCCGAGGCATCGCCTAGCACCTCGGGAAAGCGCGCGATCCGCGCTCCCGCCTTCGCGTACTCCGCGTCGGGCAAGGCGGAGGCGAGGCCCGCCTCCGATTCCACCGCGACTTCGATGCCGGCCTTGACGAGCTTTTCGACGGTGGCGGGCACTGCCGAGACCCGCTTCTCGCCTTCCTGAAGCTCTCTGAGGAACGCGACCTTCATGGCGCTCCGGGGAAGATCTACACGCTGGCGGATCGCGACCCCGTCCGTCAACCGCTGCCCGCGCATTGACCGCTTCTTCCCGCGCGGCCTAGAGTCGAATCTTCCTCCGAGGGGGTTCGGCGTGCAGACACGTTATGTGCGGCTGACCGCACCTCTGGTCCGCGAACGCGGCAAGCTTTGCCGGGCGACCTGGGACGAGGCGCTCGAACGCGTTGCCGGACAGTTCCGCAAGACGCTCGCCCAGAGCGGGCCCGACTCGATCGGAATCTTCAGCTGCTCGCGAGCGACCAACGAGGTGAATTTCCTCGCCCAGAAGCTCGGCCGCGTGGTCTTCGGCAATCACAACATCGACAGTTGCAATCGAACCTGACACGCGCCCAGCGTCGTCGGTCTGGCGACGGTGTTCGGGGCGGGCGGCGGGACCAGCTCGTATCGCGAGGCTGAGGAAACGGACGTCGTCTTCTTGTGGGGCTCGAACGCCCGCGAGACGCATCCCATCTTCTTCCATCACGTCCTGAAAGGGGTCCACCGGGGGGCGCGGCTCTTCGCGATGGATCCCCGCCGCACCGCCTCGGCACGCTGGGCGGAAAGCTGGCTAGGCCTGAAAGTGGGCACCGACATCGCACTCGCGAACGCGATGGCGAGGGAGATCATCCACGCCGGGCTCACCAACCAGCGCTTCATCAAGAACGCCACCACCGGCTTCGAGGAGTTCGCGGCGTCGGTGGAAAGCTCCACGCTAGAGGTCGCCGCCGAAGAGACCGGCCTCGATCCGCAGACCATCTGCGACGCCGCCCATGCTTACGCCCGGGCGGACCGCGCAATGATCTGCTGGACGCTCGGCATCACCGAGCACCACACCTCGGTGGACAACGTCCTCGCGCTCATCAACCTCGCGCTGCTCACCGGCCATGTCGGCCGCTACGGCTCGGGGCTCAATCCGCTCCGCGGACAGAACAACGTGCAGGGCGGCGGCGACATGGGGGCCATTCCCAACCGCCTGCCTGGCTTCCAGGACATCCTCGATCCCGTGGCGCGCGCAAAGTTCGAGCGGGTCTGGGGCGTCGCACTCCCACCCAGGTACGGCTGGAACCTGAGCGAGATGTTCGAGGCGATGGAGCGGCGCGACCTGAAGGCGCTCTTCGTCATCGGAGAGAATCCCTGCCAGTCGGAAGCCGATCGCCATCGCGCCGAGGCGGTCTTGCGCGGGCTCGAGTTCCTCGTCGTACAGGACATCTTCCTCACCGCCACCGCAAGCCTCGCTGACGTGGTGCTGCCCGCCACCGCCACCTGGTGCGAGGCCGAGGGAACCGTCACCAGCAGCGAGCGCCGGGTGCAGCGCGTGCGAAAAGCGCTCGATCCGCCGGGCGAAGCGCGGGACGAGCTGTGGATCCTTTCGCAGATCGCCAAGCGGCTCGGGCACGACTTCGGCGACCCGACCGCCGAGGAGGTCTGGAACGAGGTGCGCTCGCTCGCGCCCATGTTCGCGGGCATGTCCTACGCGCGCCTGGAGGAGCGGTTCGGGCTGCAGTGGCCTTGCTACGACGAGAAGCATCCCGGAGAGCTGTTCCTGCATTCGCGGCTCTGGAAGGAGCCCGTCGAAGGGCCGCGCGCGCCGTTCTCCGTGGTCCAGTACGAGCCGCAGGTCGAACGGCCAGACGAGGAGTTCCCGCTGGTGCTCACCACCGGCCGGCGGCTCGACTCGTACAACACGGGCGTGCAGACGGCGGCGCTTCCGTCTCCGTTGCGGCGCGGCGAGACCCTCGACATCTCCTTCGACGACGCGCGCCGGCTGGGGCTTTCCGAGGGCGACCCGGTGCGCGTCTCGTCGCGGAGGGGCAGCGTGCTCGCCCCCGCGCACATCGATCCCGGGCTGCAGGCGGGCATCGTCTTCATGACGCCCCACTTCCAGGACGAGATCCGCGTCAACGTCCTCACCATCGACGCGACCGATCCCAGGTCTGGCACGGCGGAGTTCAAGGCTTGCGCCGTGCGCGTCGAGCGGGCGGAGCCCTAGTGGACTTGCGGCTCCTCGAGGCAGAACCGTCTCCTGAGGAGCGGGAGGCGATCGACGCGCTCCTCGGGGATGCCGGCGAGCGCCGCGACCTGCTGCTTCCCGCCCTGCAAGCCGCGCAGGCGCGGATCGGATTCGTCAGCGAAGGCGCGCTCAGCCACATCTGCAGGCGGCTCTGCATTCCTCCGGCCGAAGCGTATGGGGTGGCGAGCTTCTATGCGCTCCTCGCTCTGGAACCGCGCCCGGGGCGCGTGCTGCACGTCTGCGACGACATCGCCTGCCGGTGCTCCGGCGCCAACGAGCTTTGCGCGGAGCTGGAACGGACCGCCGGTCCGCCAGGAAATGGGGGCCGCCCTCCCAACGACGCGATCTGGCTACGCTCGCCTTGTCTCGGTCTTTGCGAGCGCGCGCCCGCCGCATTTCTCACCGTCGCGGGACCTGCTCCCATGGAGCGCTCCGTCGCTCCTGTGACTGCGAAGATCGCCCGCGCGCTGCTCGCCGGCGAAACGCCACCGCTCGAGGCTGCGCGCCCGATCGTTCCCCAGAGCGGAGATCCGGCGTTGCGTTTGCTCGCGCGAGCCGGCGCGATCGACCCCGGCAGCCTCGACGACTACAAGGCGCACGGCGGTTACGAGGCGCTGCGCCAGGCGTTCGATCTCGGACCGGACGGCGTGCTCCGCGAAGTGCTCGACTCGAAGCTCTCCGGCCGCGGCGGAGCGGCCTTTCCTACCGGCCGCAAATGGGAAGCCGTCGCCCGCCAGCCGGTGCGACCACATTACGTCGTCTGCAACGCCGACGAGTCGGAGCCGGGCACCTTCAAGGACCGCATCCTCATGGAAGGCGATCCGTTCGCGGTGCTCGAGGCGATGACCATCGCGGCCCTGGCGACCGGCTGCGAGCGGGGGTTCATCTACGTGCGCGGCGAATATCCCCTCGCCTCCGCGCGCCTCGAGGGCGCCGTTCGCGAAGCGCGCAACCGCGGCCTGCTCGGTTCCGACGTCATGGGACGCGGGCTCGCCTTCGACGTCGAGTTGCGCAAGGGCGCGGGCGCCTACATCTGCGGCGAGGAGACAGCGCTCTTCAACTCCATCGAAGGGTTCCGGGGGGAACCGCGCAACAAGCCGCCGTTCCCGGTCCAGGTCGGGCTGTTCGGGAAGCCCACGGTGGTCAACAACGTCGAGACGCTGGTGAACGTGCTCCCCATCGTCCTCGAAGGCGGCTCGGCTTTCGCCCGCATCGGCACCGCCGAGTCCAAGGGCCCGAAGCTCTTCTGTGCGAGCGGTTGCGTCGAGCGCCCCGGGATCTACGAGGTTCCCTTCGGCCCCACCTTGCGCGACATCATCGGGCTCGCGGGGGGCGTGCGCGGCGGCCGGAGGCTGCAGGCGGTGCTTCTCGGCGGGGCGGCGGGCGTCTTCGTCGGGCCTGACGAGATCGATCTGCCGCTCACCTTCGAAGGGGTTCGCAAGGCCCAGGCGACCCTCGGATCCGGCGTGGTCCTCGTCTTCGACGACTCCGTCGATCTGGTACCGATCGTGCTGCGCATCGCCGCCTTCTTCCGCGACGAATCGTGCGGCCAGTGCGTTCCCTGCCGGGTCGGCACCGCGCGGCAGGAAGAAGCGCTGCACCGGCTCGCGTCGCGGCCGCCCGGCGCGTCGGCAGCCGGAGAGATCGCGCTCCTCGACGAGATCGGAAGGGTGATGAAGGACGCCTCGATCTGCGGGCTCGGCCAGACCGCCTATGGAGCGGTCGAGTCCGCCGCGAAGCGATTGCACATCTTCGAGGGGAGCTCGCCGCGATGAGCCGCAGGACCGTGCAACTCCAGATCGATGGCGCGGAGGCCAGCGTCCCCGAGGGCGCAACGGTCCTCGACGCCTGCAAGGAGCGTGGGCTCCCGGTTCCCACCCTCTGCTATCTCGGCACGCTGCACCCCGTGAACGTCTGCCGTCTTTGCGTCGTGGAGGTCGACGGATCCCGGGCGCTGGTTCCCGCCTGCTCGCGCAAGGCGGAGCCGGGGATGGTGGTCCACACGCAGTCCGAGCGGGTCCGGCACAGCCGGAAGATGGTGCTCGAGTTCCTCGGCTCCTCGGTCGATCTCTCGACTGCCCGGGATCTCGCGCCCTTGCTCTCGGAATACGGCTGCCGCCCCGACCGCTACGGCGCCGCCGCGTCATCGGTGACGCAGCCGGTAAAGATCGACAACGAACTCTACGTCCGCGACTACTCGAAATGCGTCCTCTGCTACCGCTGCGTCGAAGCCTGCGGAGCCGATCACCAGAACACCTTTGCCATCGCCGTCGCTGGACGCGGCTTCTCGGCGCGCATCTCGACCGAGATGGACGTCCCGCTGCCCGGGTCGGCCTGCGTGTATTGCGGAAACTGCATCGCGGTGTGTCCGACCGGCGCGCTCATGGATCGGATCGAATACGACAAGCGGCGCGAGGGAAGCTGGGACGAAGCGCGGCAGAAGCAGGTGACGACCATCTGCGGTTACTGCGGCGTCGGGTGCTCGCTCAGCCTGCACGTCCAGGACAACCAGATCCTCAAGGTCAGCTCGCCGTTCGAGCACGACGTGACCCTGGGCAACCTCTGCATCAAAGGCCGGTTCGGATGGCGCTACGTGCAGGAGCGACCCCCGACGGAAGAGCCCGGCTAGGACGACAGCGCGCCTAGAACACGGATTCCGGCAATTTCGGCGCGGCGTGGTCCGAGGCGCTCCGGTCCGGAGTCGCGGCCTGCGGCGCGCTGGGATCCAGGCAGACGATCTTCTCGCGATCCTGGCTCGGCTCCCAGGCCTTTCCCTGTGCCTGGCAGCGGCGGACGTTCTGCATCCCGATGCTCCAGCGCGACCGCGAGTAGTCGACCTTGTCCTTCGTGTCCGGGAACGCGAACGTGTACTGGAAGGCGTTCGGCGCCCAGCAGCGGCAGAGATCGCCCTTCGGCGACAGCTCGATGTAGGTCGCTTCCTGGCAGACGGCCAGGCAGCCCGCCGCGAGGTGCGGACCGCTCTTGGGCTCGGTCTGTACCGTGGATTCGGTATTCGAAGCCGGTTGATGTGCGCATCCAAGGGTGGTTGCGGTGGCTATTGCAACAAAAGCTCGCAAACAGTTCCAAAACGACATCGGTTCCTCCTGGAGTGACGCAAGACAGTGGGACCGGCGCGCCTGGAAAGCATCCGCGTAATTTGGCATTTGCAACCCACTGGCGGCTTGTCGCAGCAGTGTGCAAATTGCCGTCGAATCCGAGCGCCCCCTTGGCGCCCCCCGGCAGGCATGCGAACTTCGATAGCTGAAAAGATGCGGTCCGACGCCAATGGTCGCGACGGCTGTCGCAACTCTGCGTATGTGACGGTACTCCAGCGGCATCCGATGCTGGGCGTGGACCACTGCACATGCGGCTCGGAAGTAGCGGGCGGTACGCTCGTCCTGGTGCTCGACGACGGAAAATCGCAGAAGGTCGTGGGCTGCTGGCGCTGCGGCCGGGTCTAGGCGCGGCCCGAGCCTCCCTTACAGGAGCCTGCGGGCAGGCTTGCCATTGTTCGCCAGTTGATGTATTCCGACCATCTGGTGGCGTAGCCCGACCCACTCCAATCCTGAGATTGGCGCGAGGTAGGGGACGAGGGAGTTCGCCATGAAGTGGACGAAGCCCGTTTTCGTTGAAATCAAGATGGACGCCGAGGCCAAGTCGTACAGCGCCGAGGCGCCGGCGAAGTAACTGCGGTGCTCGGGGTCGCTGTCCCGGGCCCCGGGAGCACACAAGTGAGAATCCAGGTGCTCGGCTCGGCGGCCGGAGGCGGCTGCCCGCAGTGGAATTGCGCCTGCAGGAATTGCCGCGGAGCGCGCGACGGCTCGATCCGCGTCGAGGCGCGGACGCAGGAGTGCGTCGCCGTCTCGGCGGACGATGGCAGGGCGTGGTTCCTCCTCAACGCCTCGCCCGAGATTCGCGCGCAGATCGAAGGGTGCACGGCGCTGCACCCGAAGGCGCTGCGCCACTCCCCCATCGAGGGGATCCTCCTCACCAACGGGGACCTCGACCACACCCTCGGCTTGCTCTGCCTGCGCGAGTGGCAGCGGCTCGTCGTCTACGCGACGGAGACCGTCCGCCGCGGCTTCGTCGAGAACAATGTCCTGTACCGGACGCTGCAGCGGTTCCCCGGACAGGTCGATTGGCGGACCCTGTCGCCCGTGTCCGAGGTCGAGATGGCCACCGCGTCGGGAGTCTCGAGCGGTCTCGTCGTGGAGGCCTTTCCCGTCCCCGGCAAGCCGCCCGTACATCTGGAAGGTCTCGGCCCCGCTTCGCCTGGTGACAACGTCGGGCTGCGCATCCGCGAGCCGGCGACGGGCCACGTCCTCGTCTATCTCTCCGCGGTCGCCCGCGTGACCCCCGAGGTGCTGGCATTCGCCGAGTCGGCGGACTGCCTGTTCTTCGACGGGACGTTCTGGTCGGACGACGAGCTTCGCGAGGTCGGTTCGGACAAGCGTGCGAAGGACCTCGCACACCTTCCCATCGGCGGCGACGGGGGCAGCCTCGCGGCGCTCGCTCCGGTGCGCAGGCCGCAACGGGTCTACATCCACATCAACAACACCAACCCTGTTTTGCGCGAAGACTCGCCGGAGCGCGTCGCGGTCGAGCGCGCCGGCTGGCGGGTGGCGTGCGACGGAATGGAGATCACGCTGTGACCGGCCCTGTGCGGCAGCCGCTCTCCAGCGCGGACTTCGTCGCCTGGCTCTCCGGCGAGGGCGAGAAGCGGTACCACGACCACCATCCCTTCCACGTGCGCATGCACGAGGGGAAGCTGACCCGGGAAGAGCTCCAGTCGTGGGTGCAAAACCGGTACTATTACCAGAGCCGCGTTCCCATCAAGGACGCGATCATCCTTTCCAAGTCCGAGGATCCGGCCTTTCGCAGGATGTGGATCCAGCGCATCCACGATCACGACGGCGATCGCGAAGGGGAGGGCGGGCTCGCGCTCTGGCTCCGGCTCGCGGAAGGCGTCGGGCTCGACCGCGAAGAAACCGCGCGCTTCACCCAGGTCCGACCCGGGGTCCGTTTCGCCTGCGACGCCTACGTGCAACTGGTGCAGAAGGCGTCGCTGGTCGAGGCCGTCGCCTCGTCGCTCACCGAGAGCTTCGCCCCCGATCTCATGTCGCGCCGCATCGCCGCCTGGGAGACGCACTATCCCTGGGTGAAGTCCGAGGTGCTCGAGTACTTCCGCTCCCGGGTGACCAAGGCGCGTCGCGATTCGCAGCAGGCGATCGACTTCGTCTGCAGGGGCGCGACGACGTACGAGCTGCAAGAGAAGTGCGTCGCTGCCCTGGTGAAGAAGACCGAGATCCTCTGGCACCTGTTGGACTGCCTCCTCATGCCGCCTCCCCCCGCGGGACTGAGGCCATGATCCCGGCGACCGGAAAGCCTTCGCTCGCCCCCAAGGCGCGGCTCCGGTTCGATCGGATTTCCGGCGGGTACATGCTGCTCTATCCGGAGCGCGGTCTGGCGCTCAACGGGACCGCAGCCAGCATTCTCAAGCTCTGCGACGGCGACCGCACCGTCGAGGGCATCGTCGGAGAGCTTCACCGCGAGTACCTGGACCGCACGGACGACGACGTCCGCCATGAGGTCTCCGAGTTCCTCGAAGATCTGCTCAAGCGCGGCCTCTTGCGGGTGCTCGGATGACCGAAGCCCACCGGCCGTACACGCTCGTCGCCGAGCTGACCTACGCGTGTCCGCTCCACTGCGTCTACTGCTCGAACCCCGTCGACCTCGCGCGCCACGCCGCCACGCTCGACACCGCGTCCTGGCTGCGCGTTCTACGGGAAGCGGAGGGGCTCGGCGTCGTCCAGGTGAACCTCACCGGCGGCGAACCGCTCTTGCGGCAGGACCTCGAGGAGATCGTCGAGGAAGCGCACCGGCTCGACCTCTACACGAACCTCATCACCAGCGGGATCCCGCTCGAGCGCGAGCGGCTCGCCCGGCTGCGCGCCCTGGGGCTCTCCAATGTGCAGGTGTCGATCCAGGATTCGCGACCTGCCGGCTCGGATCGGATCGCCGGTACCGAGGCGTTCCATCGCAAGCTCGCCGTGGCGCGCTGGGTGAAGGAGCTGGGGTTCCCGCTCACGCTCAATACCGTCCTCCACCGGGAGAACCTCGACCACGTCGAGGAGGTCGTCGCTCTCGCCGAGGAGCTGCACGCCGACCGCCTCGAGCTCGCCAATACGCAGTACCTCGGATGGGCGCTCGCCAACCGGCGGGCGCTGATCCCGGCGCGAGCCCAGATCGAAAAGGCGCGCTCGATCGCCGCCGCGGCGCGAACGCGCCTCGAAGGACGGATGGAAGTCCTCTTCGTGGTGCCCGACTACTACGCGGAGTTCCCGCCCTCCTGCATGGACGGATGGGGGCGGCGCTTCCTCGTCGTCTCTCCGGACGGACTCCTCTTGCCGTGTCTACTGGCGCACACGCTTCCGGACCTCACCTTCGCCAACGTTCGCGAAGGTCCGCTCGCCGATCTGTGGAACGACTCGCCCGGGATGAACGCGTTCCGCGGCGAGAGCTGGATGCCCGATCCCTGCCGGACCTGCGACAAGCGCACCGTCGATTTCGGCGGCTGCCGCTGCCAGGCGTACCACCTCACCGGCAACGCGGCGGCGACCGATCCCGCCTGCACGCTCTCTCCGCACCACGGGCTCGTCGAAGGCGCGCGCGAGGAAGCCGTTGCGCCCGGCGCGCACCTGGTGCCGTTCCGCTATCGCTGGCCGCGCGCCTGAAACCGGATCGTCTCGCGATCCGGGGAGATGGATTTCCTGGAAACAGCGGGGTGCTATTTTGCACCATTGTTGATCGGTTTTTGCAGACACGTTGGAAAATCTGCGTACGTGGTTGACGCGACCTTACTTGACTGGCGGTGTGTTGGCAGCCTAACGGAGTGGCCCGGGGGCGGTTCTTCTCGGCCGTCGAGCAACTCTCCAGGACCTGTAGCAGCTCCTCCTGCGAGACGGCCAGCCGGCTCAAGGATTTCGACAAGGGGGCGAGCAAGAAGTTCGTCCTCATCCGCACGGCCTGGTCTCGTAGATGAAGTCTCTCCACGTAGAGCACTGGCAACACCCCGAAAAACGGAAGGGGGACAGGATGAAGATCGCCACAGCATTGCGCGGCTGGCGAGCAGGGTCATGCGCTGTCGTACTGGGCGCTCTGCTCGTCGCTCCCGTCGCGTCCGCCGAGCAGAAGGGCGAGTGGACGTCGACGGGTCGTACTCCCGATCTACAGCGGTTCAGCCCGCTTGATCAGATCAAGCCTTCCAACGTCGCCGGCCTGGTTCCGACCTGGAGCTTCTCGACCGGCGCTCTCCGTGGTCACGAGGGCAATCCACTCGTGATCAACAACGTGATGTATCTGCACTCCGCTTTCCCGAACACCGTCTACGCGCTCGATCTCGCCAAGCCCGGCGCGCCGATGCTCTGGAGGCACGTCCCGGCGCAGCCGGCGGAGACCATCCCGGTCGCCTGCTGCGACGTCGTCAACCGCGGCCTCGCCTACCACCCGAGCGGGAAGCTCTTCATCGAGCTGCTCGCCGGCGATCTGCTCGCCCTCGACGCCAAGACGGGCAAGCAGCTGTGGCGGACCAAGAACGCGGACTACAAAGAAGGCTCGACGATGACCAACGCGCCGATCGTGATCAAGGACACGGTCATCGCCGGCATCTCGGGCGGCGAGTTCGGCGTCCGCGGCCGCGTCACGGCGTACGACGTCAACACCGGGCAGGAGAAGTGGCGGGCCTACAGCACGGGGCCGGACGCCGACGTGAAGATCGGCGACGACTTCATCGCCAACTACGCCTCGCACAAGGGGCCGGACCTCGGCGTCACCACCTGGCAGGGCGATCAGTGGAAGAAGGGCGGAGGCACTACCTGGGGCTGGTACTCGTATGACCCCGAGCTGAACCTCTTCTATTACGGCACCGGCAATCCCGGAACCTGGAATCCCGATCAGCGGCCCGGCGACAACAAGTGGTCGATGACCATCTTCGCGCGCAACCCGGATACGGGCCAGGCGCGATGGGCGTACCAGATGACGCCGCACGACGAGTGGGACTACGACGGCGTCAACGAGATGATCCTCGCCACCCTCAACATCAACGGCAAGCCGACCAAGGCGCTCGTGCACTTCGATCGCAACGGCTTCGGCTACACGCTCGATCGCACCACCGGCAAGGTCCTCGTCGCGCAGCACTACGGACCGGGCGTGAACTGGGCCTCCAAGGTTGACCTCGCGACCGGCGTACCGGTGCGCAACCCGAAGTTCGGGACCACCTCGAAGGAGAACACCACGGGCATCTGCCCGGCGGCCATCGGCTACAAGGACCAGCAGCCGGCGGCGTTCTCTCCCAAGACCGGCCTCTTCTACGTCCCGACCAACAACATCTGCATGGACTATGAGGGCGTGGAAGTGAAGTACGCGGTCGGGCAGCCGTACGTCGGCGCCATCGTCCGCATGTTCCCGGGACCGGGCGGCAATCGCGGCCGCTTCATCGCCTGGGACGCCACCAAGGGCAAGGTGGTCTGGGAGATCAAGGAGTCGCTCGCCGCATACGGCGGCGCGCTCACCACCCAGAGCGGCCTGGTCTTCTACGGAACCATGGAAGGCTGGCTGAAGGCGGTCGACGCGACCTCGGGCAAGGAGCTCTGGCGGTTCAAGACTCCGTCCGGGATCATCGGCAACCCGATGACGTACCTCGGACCTGACGGCAAGCAGTACGTGGCCGTACTCTCCGGGATCGGCGGCTGGGCGGGCATCGGCGTCGCTGCCGGGATCAGCAACGAGGATCCGACGGCGGGCCTCGGCGCCCTCGGCGCCTTCGGAGACGCCGACAAGTTCAGCACGCAGGGTGGAGTGCTGACCGTCTTCGGCCTCAACCAGAAGGTTGCCTCGAAGTAGCATGCAATCGGACCGGTGCCGGCCTCCGGGCTGGCACCGGTCATCGTCGCGACAACCCGAGGAGACCCGCGTGAAGACTGGCTTCTTGCTGATCTCCTGCGCGGCGATTGCTCTCCTCGCCGCTCGTGGAAACGCCGACGAGCCCAAGCTGCTGCGAGTCTGCGCCGATCCCGACAACCTTCCGTTCTCCGACAAAGAGGGCGGAGGATTCGAGAACCGGATCGCGACGCTCCTCGCCGAAGATCTGGGAATGAAGGTCGAGTACTTCTACTGGCCGCATCGCCGCGGCTTCATGCGGAGCACCATCAAGGCCAAGGAATGCGACGTCCTGATGGGGATTCCCAAGGGGATGGACGGGTTCCTCATCACGCGCCCGTACTACCGATCCAGCTACCAGTTCGTCTCCCGCGTCGATCGCGATCTCGACATCACCTCGCTCGACGATCCGCGGCTGAAGAAGCTCAAGATCGGCGTCCACACCATCGGCTACGACTACAACAATTCGCCGGCGGCGCGGTCGCTCGGCGCGCGCGGCATCGTCGGCCTCACCGGCTACAGCACCTTCTACACGGACGAGAACCGTCCCGACGCGATCATCGCGGGGCTGGCCGAAGACAAGATCGATCTCGCCATCGTCTGGGGACCCATCGCCGGTTACTTCGGGAAGCAGTCACCCGTGCCGCTCTCACTTGCCCCACTGCCCGACGTCGATCAGTCCACCCGGACCCCGTATGCCTACGACGTCGTCGTCGGCGTGCGGAAGGCGGAGAAGGACCTCCACGCGCGCATCGACGAGTCGCTCGAGCGCAAGAAGGCCGAGATCGCGGCCATCCTCGCCGAGTTCAACGTTCCCCTGGCGCACGCTCCGGCGGCAGCCGCGACGGAAGGACAGCCTTCCGTGCAGCAGGCCTCGACCACGGGACACGGGACTGACAAGCTCCTCGCCTCGGCCGACGAGTACCAGGGATGGAAGTGGTTCCACGTCTATTGCTTCCGCTGCCACGGGGTCGACGCCATGGGCTCGGACCTCGCTCCGAACCTGCGCAAGTCCGTCTCCTCCGAGGGTCTCATCACCCACGACCTGTTCCTCAAGACGGTCCTCGAGGGTCGCCAGGAAAAAGGGATGCAGTCCTGGAAGGAGCTCCTCGACCAGAAGCAGATCGAGCAGATCTATTCGTACGTGAAGGCGCGCTCCGATCAGCGTCTCGACCCCGGCAGGCCCCACCGCGCGACCGCCGCGCAATGAGATTCCTTCCCGCGGGAACCCTTCTCGCCTGTTTCGTTTCGTTCGCAGCCCGCGCCGATCTCGTCTTCGTCAGCGACGAGAGAGGCGACGACGTACGCGTCCTCTCCACCGAAGACAACACACAGGTCGCTGTCATCGCCGTCGGCAAGCGGCCCCGCGGGATGTGCACGAGCCTCGACCGCAAGACGGTCTACGTGGCGCTCGGAGACGAGGACGCGGTGGCGCTGGTCGACGTCGACTCCCGCAAGGTGGTCGGCAAGGTGCCGGTGGGCCGGGATCCGGAGCAGGTCGCGCTGAGCCGCGACGGCAAGGTGCTCTACGTCTCCAACGAGGCGGCCTCGACCGCGACGGCGGTGGAGATCGCTTCGCAACGCAAGGTCTTCGCCTCGCGGGTGGGAACGGAACCCGAGGGGGTCGGCGTGGCGCCTTCGGGAAGGAAGGTCTACGTCACAGGGGAGTCGAGCGACGACGTGACGGTCCTGGACGCCCGCTCGGGCAAGGTACTCCGCCGTTTCAAGGTCGGCGCCCGGCCCCGCTGGGTGGCGTTCTCCCCGGACGGCAAGCAGGCCTTCGTCTCCGCCGAGGTGGGCGGCACGCTCCATTTCGTCGACCTCGCCTCCGACAAGCCCCGTGCCGCGCTGAAGATCGGCAACGGCCAGACCAAGCCCGATGGCCTCGCCGTCTCTCCGGACGGAAAGCTGGTTTACGTCGCGGAAGGGCGTGGCGCGGCGGTGAGCGTCGTCGACGTCGCCTCGCGCACGGTGAAGACGCGCGTCCCCGTCGGGGAGCGGCCGTGGGGAATCGCGCTCTCGCCGCAAGGCGACCGCCTCTACACGGCCAACGGCGGTTCCAACGACGTCTCGGTGGTGGACACCGCCTCGGCGAAGACCATCGCCCGCGTTCCCGTCGGCAACAAGCCGTACGGAGTGCTCTACGTCCCTTGAGTGGCGCTTCCATGAGTCTTCCTGATCCCCACTCGCACACCAATCCGCAGCAGGCGAGGACGGAGAGGATTTGCCTGGCGCTGCGCGTCGACTTTGCCTCGCGGACCTTGCGGGGCGAGGCGACGCTCGATCTTTCCCATGCGCGTGAAGGCCCGCTCGACCTCGACACCCGCGACCTCGATATCGAGAGCGTCGCCACCCTGGACGCGCGCCCGCTACGATACCGCCTCGAGCCCAGGGATCCGATCCTTGGATCCCGGCTGCGCATCGATCTGCCGGCCCACGTGCGCGGCGTTCGCATCGGCTACGCGACATCGCCGAACGCCACGGCGCTGCAATGGCTCGACCCGGGAAGGAGCGGCAGCGCGGACCATCCCTTGCTCTACAGCCAGTGCCAGTCGATCCACGCCCGCTCCATCGCTCCGCTCCAGGACACGCCTTCCGTCCGCGCGCGCCTCGACGTCCGGCTGACGGTCCCGTCGGCTCTACGCGCCATCGTCGCCGCCGAATCGCTCGGCCGGGAAGCGGACAGCGCGGGCGAGGCGACCGATCGCTTCACCACCCCCGATCCGATCCCGCCCCACCTGATCGGCTTCGCGGTCGGGGACTTCGAGTCGAGGCGGCTCTCGCACCGATCGTGCGTCTGGGCCGCGCCGGACCTGGTGGACGCGGCCGCTTCGGAACTGTCCGGCGTCGAGGCGGTGTTGCAGGCCGCGGAGTCTCTCTTCGGCCCGTACCGTTGGGGACGATACGACCTCCTCGTGCTGCCTCCGTCGTTTCCTTACGGAGGGATGGAGAACCCGCGCCTCTCCTTCCTTTCCCCTTCGCTCCTCTCCGGCGACGGCGCCGTGGTCAACGTCATCGCGCACGAGGTGGCCCACGCCTGGACGGGGAACCTCGTCACCAATGCCTCGGCCAACGACTTCTGGCTCAACGAGGGCTTCGCGGTCTACGCTGAGCGGCGCATCCTGGAATCGCTGCAAGGCCGCGATCTGGCCGGAATGCACGCCGCCATCGGGCGCCACGATCTGACGCAGACCCTGCGCAGGCTCGAGTCGCATCCGGAAATGACCCGCCTCCGCGTCGACCTTTCGGGCCTCGATCCCGACCAGGCCTACTCGAGCGTGCCGTACGAGAAGGGATACCTGCTCCTGCGCAGGCTGGAGGAGGTCGCGGGGCGGCCGGCGTGGGACGCGTTCCTGCGCAGCTATCTCGATCGATTCGCCTTCCGGTCGATCGCCACGCAATCGTTCCTCGACTTCCTCGACGAATCGCTTCCGCGGGTCGCCGCGACCGCCGGTGTGCTGCGCTGGATCGACGGACCGGGTATTCCCGCCGAGGTCGCCGAGGCCCCTTCCCAGCGGCTCACCGAGCTTCGCATCCTCGCGCGCCGCGCCGCGGCCGGCTCCTTGCCGCCGCCGGCGGAGCGGGAGCGCATGGGTCCGGCCGAGCTGGTCGTCTTCCTCCAGGCACTTCCTTCGCCGCTTCCCGCCTCGGTTTGCGCCGAGCTCGACCGCGCCTTCCAGTTACGGACGACGAGGAACCTCGAAATCCGCGTCAACTGGATCCTGGTGCAGCTTCGCTCGGGCATTCCCGAGGGGACCGCGGCGGCGCGCGAGGTCTTGCTCTCGACGGGCCGGCTGCGCCACATCCGGGCGATCTACGGGGCGCTCTGCGCGCAACCCGCGCTGCGCGAGCTCGCCTTGCAGATCTTCGCCGAGGCGCGTGAGCGATACCATCCCATCGCGCGGGCGCGGATCGAGGACTTGCTGAGGCCTAAAGGCCGTAGCTGAGGCCGACGAACAGCTGGAATGGCCGTCCTGGCGTGACGAACCGCTCCACCGGATCCCCCGTCGCCTTCGCGTTGGTGGCGTAGGTCCCGAAGGTCGAGAACTGCGAGCCGAGCAGGTTGAAGACATTCAGCGATCCGGACAGTCGCCCGACGGTCGCCTTCAACCCCCCCTCGAGCGAGAAGTACGACGGCAAGAGCGGCGCGACGTTTTCCTCGTCGCCTCGAAGCCTCTGCGCGCCGACGTAGGACCCGGACACCGAGGCCACGAGCCACGAGAAAGGCCGCACTTCCAGGCCGGCGCGAGCGCGATGGCGCGGCACCAGCGGAAACTCGCTTCCTTTGAGGACGCGCTCGTTGCACGCGAAGGTCGTGCAATCGGAGGTCGAGCGCGGCGTGTTCAAGAGCACGTCCTCTTCGAACGTCGCCCGCGTGAATGAATAGGAGATGGTGGCCTCGAGCAGGCTCGATAGCCTCGAGCGCAGGCTCGCCTCGAAGCCCTGGCGGCGCGTCCGTCCGATGTTCTGGAAGAAGACTCCCGTCGTCCCCGCCGGCGAGACCGAGAAGATGTCGTCGAAGACCTCGGTCCGATACACGCTTACCTGGCCGGTCGTCCCCGCGATGGGACGCGAGCGCAGGCCGACCTCGACACTCCGCACCCGCACCGGCTTGAGAGGCGGGTCGGGCGCCGCTCCCGCCTGCAGGCCGGGGCAGATCGCCGCCGGGCCCGCGCAGGTCAATTCCAGGAGCGCCGGGGCGCGGAAGCCTTCCGAATACGAAGCGTAGAGGGAATGGTCGGGCGAGAAGTTGTAGGAGAGGCCGACCAGGGGATCGATCCGCTGGAAGACATCGTCGCCGGAAGCGCTGGCGCGCCCCTCGGCGGGCGGGCTGCGGTCGTCGATGCGGTGCCGGATGAGGTCCCAGCGCGCCGCGACGGTGAGGAAGATCTGGTCCTCGTCGCGGAGGAGGGCGCGGCCCAGCTCCAGGTTGTCCTGCACGTAGGCCGCGAGCGTGTCCTGGCGATCGTGCACGCTGGTATCGAGCTGCCGCGCCGCACAGTCGGCCGCGCTTTCGCAGGGCGCTGACTGCGCGTTGCGCTCGTTGAAGACGTTGACGTTCACCTCGCTGTGCGAGCCCTCGATGCCGGCGCTGAGGAGATTGGGACGTCCGAAGATCGGGCCGGTCCCCTCCAATTCGAGCGTCGCCCCCTGCGTCGCGGTGCGTGAGAAGAGCCTGCTGTCATCGGTGAGGAAGTTCACGTTGAACTGCTCGACCGAGAGCCAGCGTCCGAACCCGTTGGCCGACAAGGTCACGCTGTCGGATAGGCGCCGGCGCGCATTCAGGGTGACGACGTCGAGCAGGGGCGAGAAGAAGTCGCCCGGCGTGTAGTTCGCCGACCGGTTCCGGTCGAGGATGGAGACGGGAAGCGATCCCGCCTGCGCGATACGGGTGGAAGCGTGCTGGTACGAGAGGGTCAGGTCGGTGCCGCCCGCGCGGTACCCGAGCTTGGAGAAGAGGCGCGACAGCCGCGATTGCGTCGCATCGCGCCAACCATCCTCGAGCGTCTCCGTGCCGGAAACGTAGAAGTCGACTGGACCAGCCCGGCCGGAAAGCCGTAAGCGGTACTTCTGGTAGCCGGCGCTTCCCGCCGCCGCTTCGGCGAAGGCCGAGAAACCTTCCTTGCCGCGTTCGGTCACGAGGTTGATCGCCCCCGCGAGCGTGTTGCGGCCGAAGACCACCGATGGACCGGGGATGATCTCGACCCGCTCGAGGTCTTCCATCGGCAAGAGGTCGAAGTTGATCTCTTCCGCGGTCGGCTCGTTGACCCTCACGCCGTCGAGAAAGACGCTCACGCCTTGCGGAAGGCCGACCACGGGGCTCGTCTGGAACCCGCGCAACGACAGATCGGGCTGGTAGGAGTTGCCCTGCTCGTCGGAGAGAGAGGCCCCGGGGATCTTCGACGCGATCGCCTGGGGAATGCCGGCGCCCGCCCGGGATAGATCCGCCGATTCGATCACCTGGACGGCGGCCGGAATGCGCGAGGGCGAAACGGGCGCCTGTGGCAACCGCGCGGTGGAGATGATCTCCATCGGAGCGTCGGTGATGGTCGCGACCGGTTCCTCGACGGCGGGCTTCGTCTGGGCGGGGGGAGGCGTTGGTTCTTCGGCCGCGGGAGCCGCGAAGGACGCAACCGCCAGGAGGCAGAGGACGATTCGGCGCGAAACTGGCGATGGCATTCCCATGGGCCGGGGCCCCCCTGGGACCTCGGCCTCAGTTTACCAGAGGACAGCCGCGATCACCGATACCGCACCGCGCCCAGCCCGATCCGACGCGGGGCAGCAAAGAGAGGCATAAATAATTTTACAAAACTGCTCGAATCTATCGGCGTGCGTTGTGTGAACAACACGACGTGTCGTGGACTTGGCTAGTTCAAAAGCCTATAGTTCGCGTTGCCCGGGAATCGCAGCGCCAGTGACTCCACCAGCTCTCCTTCGGCTGGGCTCGCACACCTTCGGATCGCTTCCCCACCATAGGGCCACTGGTAGTCCGGTTCGGTAGGGGGTCACCCACAATGAAGCGCCTCGCTCTGATGTGCGCGGTGGCGGTGCTCGGATTTTCGGGCAGCGCCTTGGCTCAGCTGGTCATGCAGATGGGGAACGGATGGAGCTTCACCGTCGCGGGGAACGTGAACGCGTTCGGGGTATACACCGGCGGTTCCGTCGATCAGACGGGGTCGATCACGGGCGGGCTCGTGGCAGAGGAGCAGACCACCCGCATCCGTACCGGACTGTTGCCCGCGTTCTTCACCGCCGAGGTCAAGGGCAACGAGGCTGGCTTCGATCTGTCCGCCTTCTTCGGCTTCGCGCCCCAGATCAACAGCAACGGGGCCCACGACAACTTCGGCGCGCAGATCGACATGCGGCAGGTCTACATGACGGTCGGAGGGAAGGAGTGGGGATCGCTGCTAGTGGGCCGTAACCTCGGCCTGTACCAGCGCCACAACATCCTCACCGACCTGACGCTCTTCGGCGCAGGCCCGACCGGCGGCGGCGTGGGCACGGGCGGCACGACGCTGGGAAGGATCGGATTCGGGTACCTGTACCCGAACTTCAACGCACAGCTCACCTATACGAGCCCGGCGACGCTGCCCGTCCAGGTGACGCTCGGCCTCTTCGACCCGAGCGCGATCGAAGGCAATTCACACAGCTTCGGGTTCACCAGGTCGCCGCGGCTGGAGACCGAGCTGACCTTCACGCAGCAGCTCTCGGAAAAGAACGGTTCCAACACGCCGGTCAGCACGATCACCGCTTGGCTCGGCGCGAGCTACCAGCACGCCTCGGCGAATTTCAACAAGGTCACCAACAAGGCAGTCGACGTCGACCAGGGCCCGGCGATCGATGGAGTCGGCGGCGCAGCGGGCGCGAAGCTCGATATCGCAGGCGTGTCGCTGGTCGGATCCGGCTACGTCGCCTCCGGCCTCGGTACGACGCTGATGTTCGACTTCGCGAACACCGCGGTCGATGCGGCGGACAAGGCGCGGACTTCGTGGGGCTACATCGCGCAGGCGGCCTACGCGGTACCGGCGACCAACGTCGTCGTCGGCGGCGCCTGGGGCGAGAGCCGGATGATCGAGACCGACGCGGACAAGGCAGGTGGAGCCGACGCGCTCGTGAAGGCAAACAGCGCCGCCACCGCCTCCATCCAATACAACTGGACCAAGTCGCTCAAGAACGTCCTCGAGGCGACGTATGCGCAGTCCGAGGCATTCTCCGGGGCGAAGAAGAAGTCCTTCCAGGGCGCGCTGGGCCTGATGCTCTTCTTCTGAGTCGGGGGGTAAGGGAGCGCGCTTCCGGCATGCCCGCTCCGCCGCGCGAGGGCCACGAAGGCCAGCAGCATCCGTTCCCGCGACTGCGGTGGGCGGCTTTGCTCTGGCTTTCGCTCTGGGTTCCGGCATACGCCTCGGTGTGGGGATTCGCGAACTTCCTCCACCTGTGCGACGTGGCCGTGATCCTCACCTGCGCCGGGCTGTGGACCGGAAGCGCGCTCCTGCTTTCCAGCCAGGCAGTGTCGTCGCTGGTCATCGACCTGCTCTGGGACGTCGACGCGGCATCCCGCCTCTTCACCGGCCGCCATCTGCTCGGCGGGACCGAGTACCTGTGGGATCCGGGCTTCCCGCTCGCCGTGCGGCTGGTCTCGCTGTTCCATGTCGTCTGGCCCGTGCTGCTCGTCTGGTCGCTGCGCCGCGTGGGCTATGACCGTCGTGGGTTCTGGCTGCAGGTCGCGCTGGCCTCGGTCCTTCTCGTCGCGGCGCGCTTCACCGATCCACGCCTGAACATCAACTTCGGCTTCCGGGATCCCATCTTTCATCGCTCGCTCGGGCCTGCGCCCCTGCACCTCGCCGTCTCGATCCTGGGACTCGCCGTTCTCGTCTATCTGCCGGTGCACCTCGCGCTCGCGCGCTTGTTCGGGGAGCAATTTTCTCTGAGCAGCCGTCGCCGCGAGACGCTACGCTCGGGGGCATGAATCCAAGCAGCCCCCAAGCCAAGGAGATGGCAGACGAGTCGATGGTGCGGAACCTCGCCGCGCAGGCGGAGGCGATCTGGCCGCAGGAAGAGCCGATTTTCGCGCGCAATCCGCCTGCCACCGGTAGCCGCGTGCTCGACGTCGGCTGCGGCACAGGCGAGATCCTCTTTCGTCTGGCGAGGCGCTTTCCGGCGGCGTCGTTCGTCGGCATCGACCTCGAGGAATCGCACCTCGTCCGGGCCCGCGAGAAGTGCGCACCGTTCGGAAGCCGGGTCCTTTTCGAGCGAGGCGACGCGCTCGAACTCTCCTTCCCAAGCGCCGGGTTCGATCAGGTGATCTGCCGCCACGTCCTGCAGGCGTTACCCGACGCGCGGCGTGCGCTGCTGGAGATGGTGCGCGTGGTGAAGCCCGGAGGGCGCCTCCACCTCATCGCCGAGGACTACGGGATGCTCTGGTGCCATCCCACCGAGCTCGACTCGGACGGCTTCTGGCAGAGGATGCCCGGCCTGTACGGGAAGGCGATCGGCTGCGATCTGCACGTCGGTCGCAAGACCTTCACCCATCTCACCGACCTGGGCCTCGCAGACATCGCGGCGGACTACCTGGTCCTCGACACGCTGCGGGTGCCGCGCGACACCTTCGCGCGCATCTGGGAAGCGTGGCGCGACGGGTACACCGATGCGCTCGTCCAGACCACCCCGGTTCCGCGCGAGGAGATCGACGAGCGCTTCCGGCAGATGATCGACTGCGCGCGCGACCCGCGAGGGTACGCTCTCTGGTTCGTGCCGGTGTGGACCGCCCGCAAGCCTTGAAACGGCTCACTTGGTGGCGGGAGCCTTGCGCAGCGCCCGGCGGATGATCTTCCCCGTCGCGGTGAGCGGCAGCTCGGCGACGAACTCCACGATGCGCGGGTACTCGTACGCGGCGAGGCGGGAGCGGACGTGTTCCTGCAACTCCGCGGCAAGGGCCGGCGATCCGGCGTGGCCCGGCTTGAGCACGATGACCGCCTTGACCACTTCGGTGCGGATGGGGTCCGGCTCTCCGACGACGGCGGCGAGCGCCACCGCGGGATGGCGCAACAGGCAAGTTTCGATCTCCGCTGGCCCGATGCGATACCCGCCGCTGGTGATGAGATCGTCGTCGCGGCCCACGAAACGGAAGTAGCCTGCGTCGTCCCGCACTCCCAGGTCTCCGCTCACCATCCAGTCGCCGCGGAACTTGGCCGCGGTCGCGGCTTGGTTGGCGAAGTATCCGAGGAACATGACCGGATCGGGCCGGCGGTAGGCGATGCTGCCCATCTCGCCGGCGGGAAGCTCGCGTCCCTGCTCGTCGATGATGCCTACTCGGTGGCCGGGAATCGCCGTTCCCGTCCATCCGGGCCGCACCGGCGGCAATCCTCCGCCATTGCCGACCACCAGGTTGCACTCCGTCTGGCCGTAGAACTCGTTGATGGTCAGACCGAACGTCTCGCGGCCCCACTCGATGAGGTCCTCGCCCAGGCTCTCGCCACCGCTCGCCAGGCTACGCAGCCGCACACCCGGGTTTCGCGCCCCGGAGGCGCGCAGCAGTTTCAGCGCCGTCGGCGGCATGAAGACGTTGCGCACGCCCTGCCGCGCCATCAGATCGAGTGCCTCGCCGGGGACGAACTTGCGCGCACGGTAGGCGACGACGGCGACGCCGTGATGCCAGGCCGGCAGAAGCACGTCGTAGAGGCCCCCGATCCAGGCCCAGTCGGCGGGCGTCCAGAATCGATCGCCCGGTTGCGGGAAGTTGTCGTGCGGGTACTCGACTCCGGGCAGGTGGCCGAGCAGCACCCGATGCGCGTGCAGGGCACCCTTGGGCTGGCCCGTCGTGCCCGAGGTGTAGATGAGGACGGCCGGCTCTTCCGCGTCAGTGTCCACCGCCTCGAAGCGATCCGATGCGCGCTCGACGGCAGCGTGCAGATCGACGGCCCCATCCGCGGGACCGTCGGCGCAGAGGACCAGCTTCAGTGCCGGCAACCGGTCGCGCAGCCTCCCGATCTTCGCGGCACCTTCGGCGTCGGTGACGATGGCGCGGGCTTCGCCGTTCTGCAGGCGGAACTCGAGCGCCTCCTCGCCGAAGAGCGTGAAGAGCGGGACCGCGACGAAGCCGGCTTTGTACGCGGCTACGTGGACGATGGCCGTTTCGTGCCGCTGGGGCAGCAGGACGGCGACGCGGTCGCCTCGCTCGATGCCCTCGGCGCGAAGCAGGTTGGCGAGCCGGTTCGCGAGGCGGACGACGTCCCGGAAACCGAAGGTCGTCACCTTGCCGGAGGCGTCGACTTCGATGAGGGCGGTGTCGTTGCCTCTCGCCGCGTGGCGGTCGGCGACGTCCACGCCGATGTTGAAGCGCTCCGGGATCGACCAGCGGAAATCGGCCGGACCTGGCATGCAGTCCAGTCTACCTCGCGACGCCCGCAACGGACGACGAGGGCCCCGCTCCGACGATTCGCACCACCGCCGTCGAGCCTGGCAGGCGCTCGCCCTGCATCGGCTCCGCGCGCCCGCCGAGTTGCTCGGCGAGGAACTGCTCGGCGCGGGCATTGAAGTCCATCCTGTTGGGCGGCCGGGCGAAGCCGTGGCCTTCGTCCGGATAGAGCACGTAGGTGGCGGTGCCGCGGTTGCGCTCGATGGCGGCGACGATCTGCTCCGATTCGGGCTGCTTCACGCGCGGGTCGTTGGCGCCCTGGCCGATGAGGAGCGGGATGCGAATGCGGTCGGCGGCGAAAAGCGGAGAGGCGGCCTTGAGGAGCGCCTCGTCGGCGGGATCGTCGACGTTTCCGATGCGTGTTCGGAAGATCGACGCGAAAGCCTTCCAGTACGGCGGGACCGAGCGGAGCAGTGTGAAGAGGTTCGAGGGACCGACGATGTCGACCGCGCACTTGAAAAGGTCGGGCGTGAAGGTCGCGCCCGCCAGCGCCGCATAGCCGCCGTACGATCCGCCGTAGATGGCGACGCGCTTTCCGTCCGCGATTCCCTTCGCGATCGCCCACGACACGCCGTCGACGAGGTCGGTGTGCATCGCCTTGCCCCACTCGCGATCACCGGCGTGGAGGAACTTCTTCCCGTACCCCGTCGAGCCGCGGAAGTTGGGCTGCAAGACGGCGTAGCCACGGTTGGCGAGCCACTGCACGGTCGGGTCGTAGCCCCAGGTGTCGCGCCCCCACGGGCCGCCGTGGACGTAGAGGACGAGCGGCAGCTTCTCGGGTTCGACGCCGACCGGAAGCGTGAGGTAGCCGTGGATGGTGAGCCCGTCGCGAGCCTGGTAGCGGATCGGCTGCCGGGCAGCGAGCGGCAGTCCCTCCAGGCTTGGCCGCTCGGAATGGACCAGGCTCGCAGTCTGGGCGGAACGGTCCCAGAGGTAGTAGCGGACCGGACCCCGATCCCGCGTGTAGCGGACGATCCACATCCTGTCGGCGCGATCGCGGGAGACGATCTCGAAGTCGCCATCGTTCACCGTCTTGAGCGCCTCGAAATCCGCGGCGACCGAGGGATCGACCACCTTCCATTCCGTGCGGCCGGTGGCGAAGCTGACCGCCTCGACCACGTGGCGCCGCGGATTGACGAGCACCTCGCCGGCGTCCACCTCGGCGCTTTCCGCCAGCGTCCGCTGCTTCTTGCCGCGCAGGCTCCGCTCCACGACGCGGGCGGTGTCGTGGCCGATCGAGGTGCCGAGGAAGACGGAGTTGCCGTCCTTCGAGAATCCTTCGAGCGCGACGGTGTCCTCCAGGCCGGCCTTGAGCAGCCTCCGGAACGGCGCGGTCGCGGAATCGCGGACGCGGATCTCCGTTCCGCCCTCCGGAGTCGTGACCAGCGCGCCGCGGACGGCCATGCGGGCGTCGGCCACCCAGGTGCTGACGTCGCCGGGGTTCCTGGCGACCAGCGTCAGCGCGCCGGTGCGCAGATCGAGGCGGTAGGCGTCGAACAGGTCGCGCCTGCGCTGGTTGGTCGAGACCAGCACCGCGTCGGGAAAGTCGGGATTGACATCGACCACGCGGGCGCGCACTCCTTGAAACGGCGTATAATCACGGACGTTGCCGGTCTCCACGTCGGCGCCGAAGACGTGGAAGTTCTCGTCGCCGTCGTTGTCCTGCAGGTAGAGCACGGTGCGGGCGTCCTCCGCCCACAGGTAGATGCGGATGCCGCGCTTCTTGTCGGCGGTGATCGCCTTCGCGTCTTCCTTGCCCACCGTCCGCACCCAGACTTGTAGAACGTCCTTGTCGTCGGGGGCCGCGTAGGCGATGCGCGTGCCGTCCGGGGAAAGGAGCGGCATGGCCCGCTCCGGATTGCCGAAAAGCAGCGAGCGTTCGATGAGCGGCGGGAGGCCGGCCCGTGCAGCACCGGAGGCGCAAAGCAGGAGCGCCGTCGCAACGGCGCGAATCCGGATGGTCATGGTTTCCCCTCGAAGAAAGCAACGCCGGCGCGCGGGAGCGTACACCCGGAGGGGGCCGTGAAAGAAACAGGCCGCTTGCGCTCGGGACCCCGGATCGGATCAAGATTCCGACCTCCGGAGGATCCCAACCATGTCCACTGCTCGGGCAGTCGCCGTCCTGGTCGCGATGACCTTCGCCTCGCCAACGCTGGCGGCGGGGCCGAAGCCGGAACAATCCAAGGTGGTGGTCGCGGTGGGCGGGCGCAGCCTCTTCTATTATCTGCCGCTCACCCTGGCCGATCGCCTGGGCTACTTCAAGGACGAGGGCGTCAACGTCGAGATCGTCGACTTCCCGGGCGGCGCCAAGGCCTTGCAGGCGATGGTCGGAGGCAGCGCCGACGTGGTCTCCGGCGCCTTCGAGCACGTCGTCGACATGCACGCCAAGGGCGTCGAGGTGCAGGAGTTCGTGGTGCAGGATCGATATTCGGGGATCGTGCTCGGGCTCTCCAAGGATCGCGCCAAGGCATACAAGTCGCCGAAGGACCTGCGCGGCCTCAAGATCGGCGTCACCGCGCCGGGATCGAGCACCAATTTCCTCGTCAACGCCATGCTCGCCCGCGATGGCCTCGCTCCCGATGCGGTCTCGATCATCGGCGTTGGCGCTTCGTCGGGCGCGGTGGCGGCGATGCAGAAGGGCCAGATCGATGGTTTGTCGAATCTCGACCCGGTGATCACTCGCCTGGAGAAGAGCGGGGATCTGGTGCCCGTCGTCGATACCCGCACGGCGGGAGCGATGAAGGAGGTCTACGGCGGCGCCTATGCGGCGGGATGCCTGTACGCGCGCACCGAATACCTCCGCAAGAACCCGAACACCACCGCGGCACTCACCGCCGCGATGGTCCGTGCTCTCGTCTGGCTTCAGAAGGCAAGCGACGATCAGGTGGTGGCGACGGTTCCCCCCGAGTATTACGGCGACGAGCGCGAGGTCTACAAGCTGGCCTTGCAGCGCAATCGCGAGGGCTTTTCGGCGGACGGAAAGAATTCGCTGGCCGCCGTGCAGAACGTCTACAAGATCCTCGAGGCGTTCGAGCCGGCGGTGAAGGGCGCGAAGATCGACCTCTCGAAGACATTCGACAACCAGTACGTCGAGGCGGCGCTGAAAAGGATCAAGTGAGCTCGACGGAGGTGGAGGCGGTCCTCTCGCTCGACCGGGTGACGGTTGCCTGGCCGGCGCCGCGGAAGGGTGAATCGGAATACGTCGCCGTCGAGGACGTGAGCCTCGAGGTCGGACGCGGCGAGTTCCTCTCGGTGGTAGGTCCGACGGGTTGCGGAAAGTCGACCTTGCTCAACGTGGCGGCGGGGCTGCTCGCTCCTTCCGCGGGCTCGGTTCTCGTTTCCGGAGAGCGGCTGCAAGGAATCAACCGGCGCGCCGGCTATCTCTTCCAGGGCGAGGCGCTCATGCCTTGGCGGAGCGCGCGCGAGAACGTCGAGGCGGGGCTCCTCTTCGCCGGCGTCGCGCCGCGGGCCGCGCGGGAACGCGCCGAGGCCTGGCTGGCCCGCGTGGGACTGAGCCGATTCGGCGACAGCTATCCGCACCAGCTTTCCGGCGGAATGCGCAAGCGGGTGGCGCTCGCGCAGACGCTGGTGCTCGAGCCGCGCATCCTGCTCATGGACGAGCCGTTCAGCGCGCTCGATGTGCAGACGCGGCAGTTGATGGAGAACGAGCTGCTCGAATTGTGGTCGTCGGATCGGCGATCGGTCGTCTTCATCACCCACGACCTGGAGGAGGCCATCGCCCTCTCCGATCGGGTGGTGCTGCTCTCCGCCGGGCCGCGCACGAGACCGATCGGCGATTTTCGCATCGATCTGCCGCGTCCGCGCGACGTCGCGGAGATCCGGGCTTCGCCTCGTTTCTCCGAGCTGCACGTCCACATCTGGCGCGCGCTGCGCGCGGAGGTGCTCAGGGCATATGCCCAGAGCGAAGGCCGCGCATAGGGAGCTGGGTCCGGCCGCGCTGCTCGCCTTGCGGGTGCTGCTGCTCGTCGCGATCTTCTTCCTCTGGTACGGGCTCGTCACGCTGCGCTTCCTTCCCGCCTTCTTCTTCGGGCGTCCCTTCGTCGTCCTCGAGCGGGTAGGGCAGTGGTTCGCAAGCGGGAAGATCTATCCGCATCTCGGCGTCACCTTGATCGAGACGGTCCTCGCCTTCGCGGCGGGCACCTTGCTCGGCGTCGCGGCGGGTCTCTGGCTCGGTCTGCGCGCCATGGCGTCGGCGCTGCTCGAGCCTTACATCAAGGCCGCGAATGCGATGCCCCGCGTGATCCTCGCGCCCATCTTCGCAGTGTGGTTCGGGCTGGGGATCGCTTCCAAGGTCGCGCTGGGCGTGACGCTCGTCTTCTTCATCGTCTTCTTCAACGTGTACCAGGGCGTGCGCGAGGTGAGCCCGACGGTGCTCGCCAGCGTGCGGATGCTGGGAGCGTCGCCCCGGCAGCTCGTGCGGTACGTGTATTTGCCCTCGGCGACCAGCTGGGTCTTCTCCAGCTTGCACACCAGCGTTGGGATGGCTTTCGTCGGCGCGGTCGTCGGGGAGTATCTCGGGTCCGCTGCCGGCGTCGGGTATTTGATCCTGCAGGCGGAGGGGAGCTTCGACATCGACACCGTGTTCGCTGGGATTCTCGTCCTCACAGGGTTTGCGCTCCTCCTCGACTACGTAGTGACTGTGATCGAGCGGCGACTACTGGTATGGATGCCTCGCGCGGGCCGTCGCGAGTAATTTCAAGAACCTTGTCCGGGCGTTCGGAATCGCTCGAGGAACACAGCGGCGCCGGACTTCGATTCCTTGCCAGTCGCGACCCGAAGCACCATCTCGATGAGCTCCTGATCGGGAGCTTCGATGGAAACGTCGTTCAGCTCGAGGAAGACAAGGGCGGAAGCCAACGCAGCCCGCTTGTTCCCGTCGATGAACGGATGGTTCCTGGCTAGATGGAAGAGGTATGCGGCCGCCATCTCGAAAACGGTAGCGTGGAACAACTCGCCAGCGAAGGAAGCTTGTGGCGCCGCCACGGCCGAGAGTAACGATCCAGCATCGCGCACGCCGAACGAGCCGCCGTACATCTCGATCTGGTGAGCGTGGATGCCGAGCACCTCCTCCATCAGGAGAAAGCGCGGCTCCTTCATTCAGCGAGCTTCTTGAAAACCGCGCCGTAACGCCGGTCGAGCTTGTCAAGGATCTTCTCCACCTTGGCCGAGCGCTTCTTCTCGGCCGGCGGCGAGACGATGATGACGCGGCCGTCCGTCGAGACCTCGACCGTCGAACCTGCATCGAGTCCCGTTGCCTCGAGGATCTCCTTGTCGAGCACGAGCGCGACGCTGTTTCCGGTGCGGGTAAGCTTCTTGACCATGTACGTACCTTAGCGACGAATGTCCGTACGTTCAAGGGCCCTTCCTCATTGCCGGTCTCAATATAAAATGCGCGTCTTGATGTTCGTCGGCAGCGCCGCGATCGCCTTGCGCACGTCGTTCGACACGTCGTGATCGAGGTCCATGATCAGGTAGCCGATGTCCGGATCGGTGGCCAGGATCTGCGCCTGGATGTTGGCGTTCTTCTCGCTGACGATGCGGTTGATGTCGCGGAGCACGCCGGGGACGTTCTTGTGCACGTTGAGGATGCGGTGCGCCGCCGCGACCGGAGCCAGATCCACCTGCGGAAAGTTCACCGCACCCGTGGTCGAGCCGACGTTCACGAACTTCACCAGAGTCGACGCCACCTCGCGCCCGATGGCGGCCTGCGCCTCCATCGTCGATCCCGCGACGTGGGGCGTGAGGATCACGTTCGCGAGCCCACGCAGCGGCGTGAGGAAGTCGTCGGTGTTCGACTCGGGCTCCTCGGGGAAGACGTCGACGGCGGCGCCCGCGAGGTGACCGCTCTTCAGCGCCTCCGCGAGCGCGGGCAGCGCGACGACGTTCCCGCGGCTCGCGTTCAACAGATACGAGCCCTTCTTCATCATCGCGATCTCGTTGGCGCCGATCATGTCGCGCGTCTTCGGCGTTCCTGGGACGTGAAGGGTGACGAAGTCCGATCCGCGCAGGAGCGCCTCGAGGCTCGGGCAGGTGCGGATGTTCCCGATGGGGAGCTTGCTCCCGGTGTCGAAGAACGAGACGCGCATGCCCATCGACTCGGCGAGGACGCCGACCTGCGAGCCGATGTGGCCGTACCCGACGATGCCGAGGGTCTTGCCACGGACCTCCATCGATCCGGTGGCCACCTTGCGCCACTTGCCCTCGTGCATCTCGCGGGTCCGGTCGCCGAGCTTGCGCGCCAGCCCGATGATCTCGGCCACGATCAGCTCCGCGACGCTGCGCGTATTCGAGAAGGGCGCGTTGAACACCGGCACGCCGAGATGGTTCGCGGCCTTCAGATCCACCTGGTTGGTCCCGATGCAAAAGCAGCCCAGCGTGAGCAGGCGCCGGGCATTCTCCAGCGCGCGGCGCGTCACATGGGTCTTGCTGCGGATGCCAAGGACGTGCACGTCGCGGATCCGCTCGGCGAGTTCGTCCTCCTTCAAGGCGCCCGGGACGGTCTCCAGCCGGAAACCCTCGCCGCGGAAGAGCTCCTGTGCCGTCTCGTGGATGTTCTCGAGCAGGAGGACCTGGATCTCGTTCTTCGGAAAGGAGGTTTCCACAGCCGCGGCCTATAGGACCGCAGAGCGCGTTTGTCATTGGCTTCCGGCGGGCGCGGCCCTGGCGGCTGTCCAATTTCTGGACAACTGGCACATCGAGGCTCCATTCACAGGTTTCCCATCCGTGCGATTCGCTCGATCCTCCACAGTTCTCGCACAGGCGCGGGGATTGCCCGCCCACAGGCACCCCACAACGGAGCGGTCAGATCGTGAACGTCGCCGCTGAGCGCGCGATCGTCCTTTCGCAGGCTTGCAGCGTGGCACACCCATTGCTCCTGTAGTGCGGCGTGTCCGGCGGCTCGGTGGGTCGCTGAGATACGTCGGCCTCGAACCCATTCTGCGAAAGGAGGATGGGGGTTCAGGTCAGGAACCTCGAGCGGGTCGGTAACCTGGTCCCAGGTAAGCCGTGCCCCGCGCTGTCGATACACCGAGGGCCGGTCGCGGCGGGCTCGCCGCGAAGGAAGGCCGTGGGTGGAGGGAACGCGAAATCGTTCCCACGGTGCGTGGAGTGAAGACCCGGAGGAGGAAAAGCCCAGGAGGGGCGCGGAGCGGATGGGACCCTAAACAGGTTCCGCTCGTCACCGCACTCGCCGCGGGGAGCAAAGCCCTGAAGCCGGGGGCGTCGGAGCTGGCGCGGGTCAAACCGCAGGCTCTGGCGCCCAACGACAGGAGGGCATGAACGGGCCGGGGAAACCCGGTACGGCTCCGCGCGAGGGACAATCCCCTGGAGGGCGAACCCTGGACGTGGCTGCGGGGTGAAACAAACCCGCAAGGCAGGTGGCGGAGCAAACCGTCGAGGGCGCGCGAAACGCCGAGGACGGAACGTAGCGCAGGGTCGGGTGCCTTGCGCAATGAGTGGACGCCATCGGCTGGTGCCGCGATGAGGGAACGGAACCCCAAGGGAGGCGCTTCTCGATCTGCCCGCCGTAAGGCGGTCGGGCCGGGAGGCAGGTCGCAGGCCGCAGGACTCTGAAGGAGGCGACAAGCTCGAGGGAGGATGAAACCGCTCGCTCACGCTGGCGGTGGACGGCGGATGGAGAGATACCGCGGGGCCCGTCGGAAACGTACGAGGCTTCGTATTGCGGGAGTGGGGAGACCCGAACGTCCTCGCAATCCATCCGCATACAAGACTCCGGGGAGCATCGAACCTCCATGAGAGGGTGCACGGGACGAGGTGACTCATTCCGGGCAACGGCAAGCGGTCCTTGAACCTCCGAAGGGGACCAGACGTTTTGGCGGGCCTTTGGGCCGCCGGATACGTTTTCGAGGGCGGTGCGACCCGTAGGTCCGCCGCGCGAAAACTGCTGGAGGCCGGGGCTGCGTGAGCGGCTCGCGGCCTCTCGGCGTTTCTGGGCCTCGACGCCGCCCTGATTATCGAACCCTTTTGATCTCCAACGAACGTCGGACGCGATGCGCGCGTACCGTCGGGCGCGCTCGAGATCGTCGCCTCGTGGCTTTTCCCGAGTGATATTGCCGGCCCGCCGCCCGGAGCGCTGCCGCTCTCCGGCACCGCTGCTGGTGGGCGTGTTGCACGCGACCACTCCGCGGGCGTAGAGCGGAATGCTCACAGCACTGAATAGGCAATCCATACACCGAGGGGAAATCATGTTGCGAAAGGCATCGCTCACTCTATTGGCGGCGCTCGCCGTTGCCACGGCGGCGCGCGCCGGCGAGATCGGAAGTCAGGAATTCATCCAGCTTCTTCCCGGCGGAGCGGGGTCGATCGATCGGGGCGCCCTGGCCGATATCGGCACGCTCGATCCGGCGACGGAATTTCCTCGCGTGACGCCGGAAGACTTCGGGCTCGAGCAGCTCGCCGGATCGTCGGAGGGTCCCCGCGCTGCTTCTGCGCCCACCTCCTTCCCGGTCGTCGAGAACAGCCGCTTCGCGCTCGTGAACCGTGGCTTCAGCGGGTTCGACGGTCTGAACCACGCCGATCAGCGATTGGCGGGCACCGGCGCCTTCACGAACAGCCAGTTCAGCCTGGAGCCGCCCGACCAGGGACTTTGCGTCGGCAACGGGTTCGTCATCGAAACCGTAAACACCGCGATCGCCATCTTCCGTGCCGGCACGGCGGAGCGCATCGCCGGCCCCACGCCTCTCAACCAGTTCTTCGGGCTCGCGCCCGAGGTCATCCGTGCCAATCCCCCCGTCTTCGGCGATTTCACCAGCGACCCGCGCTGCTTCTTCGACCGCGACACCAACCGCTTCTTCGTCATCCTCTTGCAGCTCGGCGTGGTCCCGAGGACGGGCAACTTCACGGGCGCAAGCAGCCAGCTCATCGCCGTCTCGAAGTCCGGCGACCCGACGCAAGGGTTCAACTTCTTCCGGCTGGATACCACCGCGCACGGGACGCGCTGCCCCTGCTTCGGCGATCAGCCGCTCATGGGTCAGGATGCGAACGGCTTCTTCCTCAGCGCCAATGCCTTTTCGCTGGTGACTGGCCGCTTCGTCGGCGTCCAGATCTATGCGATGTCCAAGCGCGCCCTTGCTGCCGGCGTCGCGCCTCCCTTCGTCGTGCGCATCGCGCTGCCCGCGGCGACGCAGGCTGACGGCACCCGCGACATCAGCGTCCAGCCGGCGTTCAGCGCCGGGACCGACGAGGACGGCAACGCCACCGAGTTCTTCCTCGCCTCCGCGAACATCACGCAGGTGCTGAACAACTCGCTCTCCGTCTTCGCCTTCCGGTCGACCGCGGCCCTCGCTGCGCCACTCGGACCGGGGACGACCTTCAGCTTCACCAAGACGGTGGTGCCGAGCCAGGTCTTCGGCGTTCCGCCCGATGCCGAGCAGAAACAGGGCACCTTCCCGCTCGGCTCGCTCGTGAATCCGAAGGTCACCACCATCCTCGCGACCAACGAGCACCGGATGCAACAGGTCACCTTCGCCGATGGCAAGCTCTGGTCCGCGGTTACCACCGGCCTCTCTTCGCCCGGCGAGGCCGACCTGAAGGCAGGCGTCGCTTGGTTCGCGGTGGGCGTGAAGGCGAAGGCGGGCAGGCCGGTCGAGGCCAGGGTCAAGGACCAGGGCTACATCGCGGTCCCGAATGCGAGCGCTTTCTTCCCCGCCGTCGGGGTGGGCCGCGAAGGTGACCGGGTAGCGATCGGATTCAGCGTCTCGGGGCCCGGCCTGTTCCCGAGCGCCGGGTATGCTTTGGTGCAGGGCGAGGGCCAGACCGGGCGCGTCCATCTCGCTGCCGTCGGCGCAAACTCGGAGGACGGGTTCACCGCCTATCCTTCCCAGACTGACGCTCCCTGCACCGCGCCTGCGGCGGACGGGTCGCAGATCTGCGAGGCGCGCTGGGGTGACTACGGCGCCGCCGCCGTCGACGAGCAGGGCAACATCTGGATGGCCAACGAGTACATCTCGCCGCGGCCGCGCACGGTGCTCGCGAACTGGGGGACGTTCGTGAGCCGGCTCACGACCGACGGGGACTGAGGCCCCGCGTCCACGATCTGCCGGAGGCCGTGGGTTCGCGACTGCGACCCGCGGCCTCCGGCGTTTTGCGGGGTCGACTCGACGGCGGCGCGGTGGGAACATGCGGGGCATGTTCGATCTGGAGCGGTTCGTCGCGGAATGCCGTGCGGCGCTCGCCAACGACGGCGCGCACGGAGCGATTCGCGAGATCGTCGCCCGGGCGGTCTCCGAGCCGGGCCTGGTCCTCGCCGCGCTCGGCGAGCCGCGGCACGCCGGGATCCAGCCGCTCTTGCGCTCGGAAACGCTCACGGTGCTGAACGTCGTCTGGGCGCCGAACATGACCCTGCCGCCGCACGATCACCGGATGTGGGCCGTCATCGGCATCTACACGGGCCGCGAGGACAACATCTTCTGGCGACGCGTTCCGGGCGCCGCGAGCAAGGTCGAGGCGACGGGCGCCAGGGCGCTGTGTGCGAAAGACGCCGAGCCGCTCGGACACCGGATCATCCACTCGGTGACGAATCCGATCCCGCGCTTCACAGGGGCGATCCACGTCTACGGCGGCGACTTCTTCGGCGTCTCGCGCAGCGAGTGGGACGCGGAGTCGCTGCTCGAGGCGTCGTGGGACACGGAGCGGACGCTGCGGAGGTTCGAAGAGGCGAACGCGCGAGCCGAGCGCGGCGCCTGACTCGATTCGGCGATATTTTTGGGTTTCAGGGACGTCGCCGGCGGTCGCTGACGTCTCAGGGGAAGACGCCAGACGACCGCCGCCAACCTACGGGTCTTGCTACAGCTGGAAGATCGCGGCTGCCCCGAGGACCAGCCCCAGAGTGACGACGGTGATCGACAGCTCGGCGAGCGCTCCCACCACGAAGGGACGCATGCCTTGCTTCTTCAGCTCGCGGAAGTCGGTCTTGAGACCGACGCCGGCGAAGGTGAGCAGGAAAGCCCAGCGCGAGACGTTCGCGAGATCGGTGACCTGGGGTCCGCTGAAGGCCCCTACCGTCGCAAGCAGGGAGATGAGCAGGAAGCCGAGGACGAACTTGGGGAACTTCTGCCAGAGGAAGGCAGCCTTGTTCGACACGGTATGCGCCTTCCCGCGCGACGCCCAGTAGACGGCGTAGGCGAGGACCACGAAGCCGATCATCGCGTTGCGCGTGGACTTGGTGAGGCCGGCGATCTTGCCCGCCGCGTCCGAATACACCGAGCCCGCCGCGATCGCCTCCGCGGTGTTGTCGACCGCAAGGCCCGCCCAGACCCCGAAGGCGCGGTCGCTCATGTGCAGCCAGTGCCCGATGAGCGGATAGGCGAAGAGCCCGAACGCGCCCAGCGCGAGGATGGCGGCGATGGCGAAGGTGGCGTCGTCATCGTCGGCGTCGATGGCAGGCTTGGCGGCGATGATGGCGGAGACGCCGCAGATCGACGATCCGATGGCGAGGAGGCTAGTGAGCTTCGGCTTCAGATGGAACGCCTTGCCTACGAAGGTCATGATGGCGATGGCGACGGCAAGCTCGATGGCGACGAGGCCCAGCGAGATCCCGCCGAGGCGCAGCACGTCGCCGAGCAGGAAGCGCGCGCCGAGGAGCACGATTCCCGCTTTCAACCAGAAATCGTAGGTCGCGATGCCGGGCCGGAAGATCCCCGCCACCCCAACCGTGTTGGCGATGACGAGCCCGAAAAGGATCGCCCACAACACGTACTCGATGTTGGGCAGCGCGACGTGGTGCGCCTTGCCGTAGTCGCGCAAGAATTGCTCCGCGGCCTTGCCGGCCAGGCCGACGGTGGCGAGGAGGAGGATCCCGGGCAAGGTGCGGGCGACCCGCTCTCCCAGTCCCAACGGGCGAACGGGAACGATGACTGCTTCGCTCATGGCTGCGTCCTCACCAGGGAATGTGAGGCGCGAGATGGAGCTTCACGAGCACTGCCACGCCGAGAGCGGCGATGACGGCCCACCAGTCGATCGGGATCCGTTTCGGTTGCGGTGACATCTGCGTGCGCCTCCAGGAAAAAGGGAAATGAACCGCGGGCCGCGTGCGCGCGCGCAAGAATTGCGCGCCAGCGGCACGGGCCGTTGCGGGTTCAGCTCAAGGGCGAATGGTCGGGATCGTCGCCGATGGGCTTACGCGCGCAGCCGGCCCGAGGGGCCGACGCAACAACACGCGCAAGCGATCATCCGCGACATGCTTACTTGCGTAGCAGCGAGTCTCGCCGCTGTCAACCTGTTCCATAACCATTTCGAATTTTCGCGATAACATCTCGCACCATGAACGCCCGCGAACGCGCCGCGTGGAAGCAGAAGCTCGAAGGGATGCGCCGGGAGGCGCTCGGCAAGAAACCCGTGCGCATCGAGCCGAACCGCAAGGACGCGACCGATACGGGTGTGGCGGACGAGGACGCGCAGGCCCTCTCGGAGATGCTGCAGGCGATCGGGTCGCAGCGAAACAAGGGACAGGCCGAGCGGATCGCGCGCATCGACCGGGCGCTGCAGAAGATCGAGGACGACCCCGACCAGTTCGGGCTGTGCGACGAGTGCGGCGAGAAGATCGCGCCCAAGAGGCTCGAGGTGATGCCGGACGCGACGCTCTGCACGGAATGCCAGGGCGCCCGCGATCCGAGGCGCGGGACCACGCGCAAGAAGCTGACCGACTACCGTTGACGAATTGGATGCGCTGTTCGCGCGATCGGCGTACCTTCGGCGGATGCAATTCAGCGAACTGGGGCTTTCCGAGAAGAGCCTGGCCACGCTTGCGCGCGCCGGCTTCGAGGCCCCCACCCCCGTTCAGGCGCAGGCCATTCCGCCCGCGCTCGAGGGAAAAGACGTCATCGGCTGCGCCGCGACGGGTACCGGCAAGACGCTGGCGTTCGTGCTGCCGATCCTCGAACGGCTGGAGGGCAAGCACGGCACGCGGGCCCTGGTGCTGGCTCCCACGCGCGAGCTTGCGCTGCAGATCGGCGCCGAGATGGAACGGTTCGGTCATGGCCGCAAGGTGCGCAGCGCCGTAGTCATCGGCGGCGTCGGGATGTCGCCACAGACGCAGGCGTTCCGAGAGGGCGTGGAGGTGATCATCGCCACTCCCGGCCGGCTCAACGATCACCTCGATCATCGGACGGCACGTCTCGATCAGATCGAGATCCTGGTCCTCGACGAGGCGGATCGGATGCTGGACATGGGCTTCTTGCCGCAACTGCGGCGAATCCTGCAGCACGTGCCTCGCAAGCGGCAGTCGCTGCTCTTCTCCGCGACCATGGCGGGCGAGGTCGCGAAGTTCTCGCGCGAGAGCCTGACGGATCCAGTGCGGGTGGACATCGTCAAGAGCGGCGCGACGGCGGAGCGCGCCGAGCAACAGGTCTTCCTCGTCGGCGAGGAAGAGAAGACGGCGCTGCTCCTTGCCCTCCTCGAGCAGGATGACCTCTCGACGCTGGTATTCACCCGCACCAAGCGCCGCGCCGACCGATTGTCGAAGGCGCTCGCGCGGGCCGGGCACAAAGTGTCGGTCATCCACGGCGATCGCTCCCAGTCGCAGCGGGACCATGCGCTCGACGGCTTTCGCGCGGGAACCTCGCGGGTCCTGGTCGCCACCGACATTGCGGCGCGCGGGATCGACGTCGCGGAGATCGGACACGTCGTCAATTTCGATCTGCCTCACGTGCCCGAGGACTACGTGCATCGCGTCGGCCGGACCGCGCGCGCCGAAGCGAGCGGCCGCGCGTCGAGCTTCGCTTCCCCGGACGAGGCCGACCTCTTGCGCGGGATCGAGAAGCTGACTCGCCGTACGGTCGCGCGCGCGGCGGTGCCGCGGGAACACGAGCACTTCCAGCGCGAGGTGCGGCGCCGGGCCGCCGAGCCACCCCGGCCGGGGAAGCCGCGCCGGACCCACGCCAGCGGAGGCGGCGCGCGGCGAGCGAACCGGAACGCGCCAGCAGCAGCGGCAGAGGCCTCGCATCCACCGCGCACGATCGGAAGCTGGAAACCGCGCCGGCGCAGGTGAAAGTCGTGCCACACTCCCCGCGATGAGCGCGCCCGCTGAAATCCTCGATCAGGTCCTGGCCACCGTCGCGCCGCTGCTCACGGCGAGCGGGTACAAGAAGTCGGCGCGGAATTTCGTCGCGCTCGGCGACGGCGTCGGGCGCGTCGTCCAGTTCCAGACCAGCCAGTTGAAGAAGCCCGAAGAGGCGACCTTCACCATCAATCTCCTCGTGACGTCGGTCCCGTTCTACGAAGCCTACGCGGATGCTCCGTTTCCGAAGAACGTAGCCAGCGCGGAGCCCGTCGTGTCCGCCGGCATCGGCCGCCTCATGCCGGATGGAGAGGCGATCTGGTGGAGCCTCGAGCCCCGCGTGAGCAGCGCGCTGATCGCGAAAGAGGTCGGGGCGTTGCTGCAAGAGCGTGCGCTCCCATTCCTTGCTCGATTCGAAAGCGAGGACGCCCTCCTGCGAGAGCTCGAAGCGGGCGACGCGCTCCCGGGGTTCTCAGCAATGCGCGAGCGGTGCCGCGCCGTCCTGCTCGCGAAGCGGGGAAGAAAAGCCGAAGCGGGGAAGGTCCTGGCCGCGCTCGTCGAGGCGAATTCGGCGGAGGGGTTGGAAGGATTTCGTGAGTCGGTGAACCAGCTCGCCCGGCGCCTCGGCGTATAGAGCGATGACGGCGCGTAAACACGGCGAGGACCTTCGCGGCGTGAGCCGCCTCGTAATCGAGGCGACGCGAGGGATCACCGATCTAGTTGAAGCGGCGCATCGTGAGATCGGAAGCGGCCCCGTAATCCTCGGAAGACCGTTCAAGATTCCTGTTCGCGCCATCGGTGCAGTTGCCTATGGCGGCGTTCGAGCAGTCGCCGGTCTCGTGGGCGCGGGCATCGACATCGCTCTCGCGCGGCTCGCCCCTCTGCTCGGCGAGAGCGCGCCGGGTGCCGAGCGCGAGGTGTTGCTCGCCGTGCTCAACGGCGTCCTCGGCGATCACTTGCAAGCAACGGGCAATCCGCTCGCGATCGAGATGCGGCTTCGCCACGATGGCCGACCGCTCGAGATGACGAAGACGGCGCTAGCCGCAAGCTTCCCGGAGGCGAGTGGCAAGATCCTCGTCCTCGTCCACGGCTCTTCGATGTCGGATCTGGGTTGGACCCGGAAGGGACACGACCACGGAGCCGCCCTCGCCCGCGACCTCGGATACTCGACGGTCTACCTGCACTACAACAGCGGGCTGCACGTCTCTACGAACGGCCGCGCGTTCGCCACGCTGCTCGAGAGCCTCGTCGAGGAGTGGCCCGTGCCGGTCGAGGAAATGACCATCGTCGCCCACAGCATGGGCGGGCTCGTTACGCGGAGCGCTTGTGACGTGGCGGCCGCTGCGGGTCAGCGGTGGGTGACGCAGTTGCGGAACCTCGTCTTCCTCGGAACGCCTCACCATGGGGCCCCCTACGAGAGGGCAGGGAACATCGTGGACTTTGCGCTCGGCATCAGCGCGTACAGCGCTCCCTTCGCCCGCCTCGGGAAGATCCGGAGCGCCGGTGTTACCGACATGCGGCACGGTAGCGTGCGCGACGAGGACTGGGTTCGGCGCGACAGGTTCGCGTACGGCGCGGACCGCCGGCGGCCGATGCCGTTACCGGAAGGAGTGAGATGCTTCGCGGCGGCCGCGACCAAGGCCACGACGGAATCGGGCAAGCCACGCAGCGACGGTCTCGTTCCCGTCGACAGCGCGCTCGGCCGTCACCGGACGCCGGCGCTGACGCTGGCCTTTCCCCCCGACCACCAATGGATCGGTACGGGGATGAACCACGTCGACCTTCTCAGCCGGCCCGAAGTGTACGAGCTCCTGAGGCGGTGGCTGGGCGACGGAGCGAACGCCCTCAAATCGTCCGCAGCACCGCGATGAGGTCCGACTTCTCCTCGAACCCGATCCCCGGCGCCTCCGTCAGCGTGACGTGCCCGTCCTCGACGCGCACCGGGTCGGGGAAGCCGCCGAAGGGCTGGAAGAGATCGGGATAGGACTCGTTTCCCCCGAGCCCCAGCCCCGCCGCGATGTGCAGCGAGAGCTGGTGCCCGCCGTGCGGGATGCAGCGGCGCGGTGACCAGCCCTCGGAGCGGACGACGTCGAGCGTGCGCAGATACTCGACCAGGCCGTAGCTCAGCGCGCAGTCGAACTGGAGGATGTCGCGGTCTTTGCGCATGCCGCCGTAGCGGAGGAGGTTGCGCGCGTCTTGATGGGAGAAGAGGTTCTCGCCCGTGGCAACCGGGCCCTCGTATCGATGCCCGAGCTCCGCTTGCAGTGCGTAATCCAGCGGATCGCCCGCTTCCTCGTACCAGCGCAGGCCGTAGGGGGCGAGCGCGCGGCCGTAGGCGAGGGCGGTCTCGAGGTCGAACTTCCCGTTTGCATCGACCGCCAGGCGCGAGCCGTCGCCGACGACCTGCAGCACCGACTCGATCCGGCGGAGATCCTCCTCGAGCGGCGCGCCCCCGATCTTCATCTTCACCACCGTGTAGCCGCGCTCGACGTATCGCCGCATCTCGTCCTGCAGCGCTGAAGGGCCCTTGCCCGGGTAGTAGTAACCACCGGCCGCGTAAACGAAGACACGCGGTGTCGCGGCCGCGCCGTACCGATCCGCGAGCAGCCGGAAGAGCGGTTTGCGCGCGATCTTCGCCACCGCATCCCACACCGCCATGTCGACGGTGCCGACAGCGACCGATCGCTCCCCGTGCCCGCCCGGCTTCTCGTTGGTCATCAGCGCCGCCCAGATGCGACCCGGGTCGAGGTTCTCTCCGCTCTCGTCGAGGAGCGATCTCGAATCGGCGGACATCAGCCGCGGGATGAACCGATCGCGTAGCAAGGGACCCTGCCCGTAGCGGCCGTTCGAATTGAACCCGTACCCCACGACTGGCGCGCCGTCGCGGACCACGTCGGTGACCACGGCAACCGCCGAGAGAGTCATCTTGCTGAAATCGATGACCGCGTTGCGGATCTGCGAGGCGATGGGGAAGGTCCGCTCGCGGACCTCGACGATCTTCACAGCGCCTCCGCGATCGCCTTCCCCAGCTCTTCGGTGGTCGCCTTGCCGCCCATGTCGCGGGTCCGCGGACCCGCGGACAGGACGCGCTCGATGGCACGGACGATCGCATCGCCAGCATCCTTGTGCCCGAGGTGCTCGAGCATCATCGCCCCCGACCAGATCTGGCCGATGGGGTTGGCGATGCCCTGTCCGGCGATATCGGGAGCGGAGCCGTGCACCGGCTCGAACATCGACGGGTAGTCGCGCTCCGGATTGAGGTTCGCCGAAGGAGCGATGCCGATGGTGCCGGTCACGCCCGGTCCGAGGTCGGACAGGATGTCGCCGAACAGGTTCGATCCCACCACCACGTCGAATCGGTCGGGCCGCTGCACGAAGTGCGCGCAGAGGATGTCGATGTGGAACTTGTCGACTTTCACCTCGGGGTAGTGCTTGGACATCGCCTCCACGCGCTCGTCCCAGTAGGGCATGGTGATCGAGATCCCGTTCGATTTCGTCGCCGAGGTGAGGTGCTTTTTCGGCCGCGACCGCGCCAGCTCGAAGGCGTAGCGCAGGATCCGGTCGACGCCCTTGCGGGTGAAGGTGCTCTGCTGCACCACCACTTCGTCTTCGGTGCCTTCGTAGAGTCGCCCGCCGATGGACGAGTACTCGCCCTCGTTGTTTTCGCGCACCACCCAGAAGTCGATGTCGCCCGGCTTGCGATCGCGGAGCGGAGAAGGGACGCCCGGCATCAACCGCACGGGGCGGATGTTCGCGTATTGCCGGAAGCCGCGGCGGATGGGGATGAGCAGACCCCACAGCGAGACGTGGTCGGGCACGCCGGGGAAGCCCACCGCGCCGAGAAAGATGGCGTCGTGCTTGCGGATGCGGTCGAGGCCGTCGGCAGGCATCATCTCGCCGTGCTTGGCGAAGTACTCGCAGCTCCAGGGGAAGCGATCCCAGGCAAACTCCACGCCGAACTTCCGGCCCGCGGCCTCGAGCACGCGGATCCCTTCGGGGACGACCTCGTTGCCGATCCCGTCGCCGGGAATGACGGCGATGCGGTAGCGCTTCATGTCTGCATCCCCCACCTCCGCACCGTTCGGCGCTCGATGGTCGCGAACACCACGTTCTCGACGAAGAGCCCGATGAGGATGACGGTGAAGAGGCCGGCGAAGACGTTGGCGATCTCCAGCTGGTTCTTGTTCTCGAACACGTACCACCCGAGCCCGCCCGAGCCCTGGCTGACGCCGAAGACCAGCTCGGCGGCGATCAGCGTTCGCCAGGCGAACGCCCATCCGATCTTGAGGCCGGTGAGAATGTGGGGGAAGGCTGCAGGGACGAGGATCTGCGCCACGAAGCGCGGTCCGCTCAGGCCGTAGTTGCGGCCCACCATGCGCAAGGTCTGCGAGACGGAGCGGAAGCCGGCGTGGGTGTTCAATGCCACCGACCACAGCACCGCGTGGATGAGCACGAAGATGAGGCTTCCGTTGCCGAGTCCGACCCACAGCATGGCGAGCGGCAAGAGGGCGATGGAGGGGAGCGGGTTGAACATGGCGGTGAGCAGCTCGAGCAGATCCGTGCCGATTCGAGTCGCGGTGGCGAAGGCGGTGAGGATGGCCGCGAAGAAGAGGCCCGCCGCGTACCCCTGCGCCAGCACCTGCAGCGAATGCAGGGTGCGCTGCGGGATGACCCCGCTGGCGATGGCGCTCCCGAACGCCTCCAAGGTCGCGCCGAAGGTGGGGAAGAGGAGCGGATTGTCGAGCTTGCGCGCGTACAGCTCCCAGAAGAGCGCGAGGAGGACCAGCAGCGCCGTCTTGCGCAGGGCGGAGTTGCCCGAGATGCGCTCCCAGGCGGTGAGCGGTTTTACGACGACGACGTGCGTCGCGGCCTGCTCAGCCATCGGTGGCCTCCTCCACCTTCTCGGAAAAGAGCATCTCGTGGATGCGCTGCGAGAGCCGCTCCTCGTCCCGCCCGCTGCTCTGCATCTCCGCCTTGACCTGGCCGGGATGTGGCGAGAGCAGGAGGATCCGGTTCCCCACCCGCACCGCCTCCGGGATGGAATGGGTGACGAAGAGGACGGTGAAGCGGGTGTCCTCCCAGAGGCGCAACAGCTCCTCCTGCATCTTCCGCCGGGTGAGCGCATCGAGGGCGGCGAAGGGCTCGTCCATGAGCAGGATGTCCGGCTCGACCGCCATGGCGCGGGCGATGGCGACCCGCTGCTTCATGCCGCCCGAGAGCTGGTGCGGGAGCGTGTCGGCGAACTTGGTGAGACCGACCTTCTCGATGGTCGCCAGCGCCTTTTCGTCGGCGGCGCGGCCCTTGAGCTTTCCGCTCGCGCGCAGCGCGAAGACGACGTTCTCCTTCACCGTTTTCCAGGGGAGGAGCTGATCGAATTCCTGGAAGACCATCACCCGGTCGGGGCCCGGCTTGTCGATGACGCGGCCGTTGAGGCGGATCTCGCCCTCGACCGGTGCGAGATAGCCGCCGACCGCCTTGAGCAGCGTGGACTTGCCGCACCCCGAAGGGCCGAGCATCACGAAGCGGTCCGAGCGCGAGACCTCGAACCCCACCCGGTAGGTGGCGGTGACGAGATGCTCGCGCGTCTTGTACTGGAGCGTGACGCCCCGCACTTCGAGGAGCGCGGGCGCTCGCTCAGCTGCCGGGTCGGCCATGGAGATTCTGGAAGTAGAGGTCGTCCCACCTCGCCGGCTTGATCTTGATACGGCCGATCTTGTGCATGAACTGGGCGGTGACCAGGGTCTTGTGCGGGGTGAGCGTGAACTCCACTTGCGGATCCTTGATCTCCTTCAGCAGCTCGTCGATCGACTCGGCCGTCCTGCTCATCCGCTTGTAGGTCTCCGCCGCCGCCTTGGGATCCTTGTTGATCGAATCGGTCGCCTCGGAGAGCGCGGCCACGAAGGCCTGGTAGGCCTTGGGGTTGTCCTTCTGGAATCTGGTCGTCGACCAGACCACGTTGAAGGTCGCCTTGCCGCCGAGGATGTCGTAGTTGCTGGTGATGGCGCGCATGCCCTTCGCCTTCTCCTGGTACTCGAAAGGCGGAGAGGAGAAGTGGGCCGTGATCCCGCTTCCGGAAAGCAGCGCGGTCAGCGCGTCCGGGTGCGGCATGGACACCGTGAGCGAGTCGAGCTTCTCGTAGCTTTCGTCGCCCCATTCCTTGGCGGCGGCCATCTCCAAGAGGAGCGCCTGGGTCGAGATCTTCACGGTGGTGACGGCGATCTTGTCCTGCGGACCGAAGTCCTTGATCGACTTGATCTTGGGATTCGCGACGATCAGCTCGACCGGCATGTCGTTGAGTGCGCCCACGCCGCGCACCTCGAGGCCGGAGCCCTTCGTCTTCGCCCACAAGGTGATGAGCGATGGGACGCCGCCGGTTCCGAAGTCGAGCCCGCCGGAGAGCAGGGCGTCGTTCATCGCTCCAGGCCCGCCCAGCTTGGCCCAGGTTGCCTTCACCTCTCCGAGGCCCAGACGCTGGGCGTGCTTCTCCACCAGGTGCCCGTCCTCCATCATCATCAGGGGCAGGTAGCTGAGCCCGTACTGCTGCGCGCAGCGGATCTCCTTCGTCTCCGCGCGCGCCGCGAAGCTCACGAGGATCGCTCCCCACATTACGTATCGTTTCATGTCGTTGCGTCCTCCTGGATGGCCTTCTGCACCGCCCGCGTGACGTCGGCGGTACTTGCGGTTCCCTTCAGATCTGGCGTGCGCACGCCGCTCGCCGTGGTCTTCTCGATCGCCCGCATGAGGCGCGCGGCGGCCGATTCCTGCCCGAGGTGCTCGAGCATCATCGCCGCGGTCCAGAAAGTGGCGATGGGGTTCGCGACGCCCTTGCCGGCGATGTCGAACGCCGACCCGTGGATCGGCTCGAACATCGACGGGAAGGTCCGCTCGGGATTGAGGTTGGCGGTGGGCGCGATGCCGAGGCTGCCGGAGAGCGCGGCGGCGAGGTCGGAAAGGATGTCGGCGTGCAGGTTGGTCGCGACGATGACGTCGAGGGAGCGCGGCTTCAGCACCATGCGCGTCGTCACCGCGTCGACCAGCTCGCGGTCGGTGCGCACCTCGGGGTATTTCTTCGCGACCTCGGCGAAGATCTCGTCCCACAGCACCATCCCGTGCCGCTGGGCGTTCGACTTGGTGACGAGGGTCAAGAGCCTCTTCGGCCGCTTGCGCGCCAGCTCGAAGGCGAAACGGTGGATGCGCTCGACGCCATGCCGGGTGAACACCGACGTCTCGGTGGCGATTTCCTCGGGCAGCCCGCGGTGCACGCGGCCGCCGTTTCCCGAGTACTCGCCCTCGGTGTTCTCGCGCACGACGATCCAGTCGATGTCCTGACCGTCGCGGAGGGGGCTCGTGACGCCGGGGAAGATGCGGCTCGGGCGGACGTTCGCATACTGGTCGAAGCCCTGGCAGATGGGGAGCCTGAGGCCCCAGAGCGAGATGTGATCGGGCACCTTCTGGCTGCCGACGGCTCCGAAGAAGATGGCGTCGAAGCGCCGCAGCTTCTCCAGGCCTCCTTCGGGGATGTAGTTGCCCTCGCGCAGGTACCGGTCCGAGCTCCAGTCGAACGACTCCACCTGCAAGTCGAAGCCGCGGTCCTTGCGCGCAAGCGTGTCGAGCACTTCGAGCCCGGCGGCGATCACTTCCACGCCGATCCCATCTCCGGGGATGGCAGCGATGCGGTAGGTGGGCATGCGCGCGGCATCCTCGATCAGGCTGGGCCCTGCTGTCACGCGGAGCCGGTTGACAAAAGGGATGCAAAGGGAGAGGACAAACACGGTGCGTCGCGGAACGCGGCGCTGCCGGCGCGCGACGTTCGCCCACCTTGAGTGACGCGCCTTACAAATATCACCCTAAGCCGCTGGGTTGCGGCGCCTCCGTCGGCAAGAACGGAAGCGCCGCTCGGCTTCGCGGTGGGCGGGAAGGGTGCCCGCGATGGCCGGCCGGATCGAGACGATCGCAGTCCGCGGAGGTGAGCCGCGCAAGAGCGCTTACGACGCGGTGACGACGCCCATCGTCTGCGCCGCCACCTACGCCTTCGAGGACACGGCAGAGATCGTCGACTACTTCGAAGGCCGCAAGGAGCGCGAAGAGTACGGTCGCTACGGCAATCCGACCGTGCGCGCGGCCGAGCGCAAGATCGCCGCCCTCGAAGGAGCCGAAGACTGCGCCCTCTTCGCGAGCGGCATGGCCGCGGTGACGACCGCGATGCTCGAGCTGCTCAAGACCGGCGACCATGTGGTCATGACGAGCGATTGCTACCGGCGCACGCGCCAGTTCGTGCGGCAGTTCCTCGGACGCTTCGGCGTGGAGGTGACGCTCGTCGATCCCGGCGACACGGAGAAGGTCGCCGCAGCCGTCCGGCCGGGCCATACCAGGCTCATCGTCTCGGAATCGCCGACCAACCCGTATCTACGCATCGCCGATCTGCGCGCGCTCGTCCGGGTGCGCGACCTGTTCGAAGGCGTGAACCTGCTCGTCGACTCGACCTTCGCCACGCCGGCGAACCAGCGCGCTCTCGATTTCGGGGTCGATCTCTCGCTGCAGTCCGGGACCAAGTACCTCGGCGGCCACAACGACCTGCTCGCCGGATCCATTTCGGGGCGCGCCTCGCTGGTCTCGGCGATCCGCGATTTGCGCGGAGTCCTGGGCGGCATGCTCGATCCGCATCCGGCGTACCTGCTCCTGCGCGGCATGAAGACGCTCCCCTTGCGCGTCGAGCGGCAAAATCAGAGCGCGTTGCAAATCGCCCGTTTCCTCGAAGCCGATCGCCGCGTACGCCGCGTCTGGTATCCGGGCCTTGCGAGCCATCCCGATCATGCCGTCGCGCGGGAGCAGATGAAGGGGTTCGGCGGGGTGGTCACTTTCCAGCTCGACGCAGACGCCGCGCGGACCTCGCGCTTCGTCGACGCCTGCAAGCTCGCCACCATCGCGCCGTCGCTCGGAGCCGTGGAAACGCTCATCGAGCAGCCCGCGCTCATGTCCTACTTCGAGCTGACCACGGAGCAACGGGAAGCCATCGGGATCTCCGATTCGCTCGTCCGCCTCTCCGTGGGGATCGAAGCGTGCGAGGACCTCATGGAGGACCTGGGCCAGGCGCTCGACGCGGCCTTCCGCTGACCGACTGACAACCGCATCGCGAAGTGACATATCGGCGGAATGGCCCATCCACTCGCCGGGAAGCCGGCCCCGCGGGAGATGCTCGTCAACGTGCAGCGGCTGCTTGCGGCCTATTTCGAAAAGCCCGACCCGAAGGATCCCGCGCAGCGGGTCAGCTTCGGCACCTCAGGTCATCGCGGCTCTTCGCTCAAGCACGCATTCAACGAGGCGCACATCGCGGCGGTCACGCAGGCGACCTGCGAGTTCCGCAAGCAGCAGGGTACGACAGGGCCGCTCTACCTCGGGATCGACACCCATGCCTTGAGCGGACCGGCCCGCACGACCGCCATCGAGGTCCTGGCGGTGAACGGCGTCGAGGTCTTTTGCGCGCGCGAAGGGGAGTGGACGCCAACGCCCGTCGTCTCGCACGCGATCCTCACCTACAACCGCGGCCGCAACGATGCGCTCGCCGACGGAATCGTCGTCACCCCGTCGCACAATCCGCCGGAGGACGGCGGCATCAAATACAACCCTCCCAGCGGCGGGCCCGCCGATACTTCGGCGACCGGTTGGATCGAGAAGCGGGCCAACGAGGTTCTCGGCACCGAGGTGAAGCGCATGCCGTACGCGCAGGCGATTCGCGCGAGCAACGTGAAGACGCACGATTTCGTCTCCGCGTACGTGCGCGATCTGCGCAACGTGGTGGACCTCGAGGCGGTGAAGGCCGCACGACTGAGGCTAGGTGCCGATCCAATGGGCGGCGCCAACATCAGCTACTGGGATCCGATCGCCGCCGAATACGGACTGAACATCGAGGTGGTGAACCGCAAGGTCGATCCGACCTTCTCCTTCATGCCCCTCGATCACGACGGCAAGATCCGGATGGATTGCTCGTCGCCGTATGCGATGGCGAACCTGCTCGCGCTGAAAGACCGCTTCGATCTCGCCTTCGGCAACGACACCGACTCCGACCGGCACGGCATCGTCACTCCAAGCGGCGGGCTGATGAACCCGAATCATTACCTCGCCGTCGCCGTGTCCTTCCTCTTTCCCAACCGGCCCGGCTGGAGCGCGAAGGCCGCGGTGGGAAAGACGCTCGTCTCCTCGAGCCTCATCGATCGTGTCGCGCAGAAGATCGGACGGCCACTCCGCGAAGTTCCCGTCGGGTTCAAGTGGTTCGTCGATGGGCTTCTCGACGGATCGCTCGGTTTCGGAGGCGAGGAGAGCGCCGGAGCATCGTTCCTGCGCAAGGACGGGACGGCTTGGACCACCGACAAAGACGGCATCCTGCTCGACCTGCTCGCGGCTGAGGTCCTGGCGCGGACTGGGAAGGACCCAGGCGTTCACGCTCGCGAGTTGATGGCCGAGCTTGGCACGCCGCACTACACGCGCATCGACGCTCCCGCGACGCCGCAAGAGAAGTCGATCCTGAAGAAGCTGTCCCCCGATCAGGTGGCCGCGAAGACGCTCGCCGGCGAGCCGATCCGCGCCCGGCTCACCAAAGCGCCGGGAAACGGCGCGGAGATCGGCGGCCTCAAGGTGGTCGCCGAGAACGGCTGGTTCGCCGCGCGGCCCTCCGGTACCGAGGACGTCTACAAGATCTACGCGGAGAGCTTCCGGGGCGAGGAGCATCTGGCGCGGATCGTGGAGGAGGCGCGGGCGATCGTGTCGGCAGCGCTTCAAAGCTAGTGGATCCGGTCGCTCCCCCGTCGAGACGCCGACGGCGGCGGCTCGTTCGCGCGCTCGTCATCACCGCTCTGCTCGTGACAATCGGGCCGCTGTTAGCGCTGGAGCTTGGGTACCAGGTCGAGATCGCTCGCATTCCCGAGCGGCCACCTGATCCGCCACCGTCGCTCCCGCCTCTCGTGGTTCGCTCGCTCGGTGTGCAACTGTTCGACACGCCCGATCCGCGGATGACGCCCATCTATCCGTGGACTCCGTTCATCGGGCTCGCAAGGTTCTATCTTGGCGCAAGGCCGCATCTCATCCCCGAGGAGCTGGCTGCGAGGCAGGTCATGAGGTCCGCGGGCCGGCCGCAACCGCCCACGAAGCTGCAGCGATTGATCGAGGTAGCCGCCCTCGCGACCTGGATCTCGCGGCACCTGTCCGCTCGCGAGGCGATCTCCGTCGCGCTCTCGCAGGCGCACTTCGCGCCGGATGTCGTCGGCATCGCCGCCGCGGCTCGCCGTTTCTTCGACAAGTCCTTGGAGGAGCTCGACGCGGGCGAGATCGCGGCGCTCATCGCCGGGTCCGCGGGCCCTTCGATGTACCCCGATCGGCCGGAGCGATTGCGAGCGCCGCGAGACGCGTTGCTCCGCAAGCTGCACGACCACGGTCTCATCGACGAGCCGACCATGCAGGCGGCGATGGAGCGGGATGTCCGCCGATTCAAATGACCGCGCGCGGACTTGCTAGACTGACCCGATGATCCGCCCCCCCGTCGAGCCCATGCTCGCCAAGCTCGCCGAGGACCTCCCCGGCGGCGACGGCTTCCTCTACGAGCCCAAGTGGGACGGCTTCCGCTGCCTCGTCTTCCGCGACGGCAAGGAGATTTTCTTACAGTCTCGCGAGCTGAAGCCGCTCGACCGGTACTTTCCGGAGCTGCTCGAGCCGCTGGCCCGCGAGATCCCCGAGCGCTGCGTGCTCGACGGCGAGATCGTCATCGCCGGACCGGACGGCCTGGAGTTCGAGGCGCTCCTCTTGCGCATCCACCCCGCGGCATCGCGAGTGAAGCTGCTCGCCTCGCAGACGCCCGCCTCCTATGTGGCCTTCGACCTCCTTTCCCTGGACGACCAGGATCTCCTCGACCATCCTTTTGCCGAGCGGCGCGAGAAGCTCGAGCGCGCGCTCTCCAAGGCGAAGCCGCCCATCCGCCTCACGCCGGCGACGCGCGACCTCTCCGTCGCCCGCGACTGGTTCTCCCGGTTCGAAGGGGCGGGCCTCGACGGCGTCGTCGCCAAGCGCCTCGAGAGCCACTATCTCCCCGGCAAGCGCGAGATGGTGAAGGTCAAGCACGCGCGCACCGCCGACTGCGTGGTCGGGGGCTTCCGCTGGCACAAGAACGGCCCGGGCACGATGATCGGTTCGCTCCTCCTCGGCCTCTTCGACGACGAGGGCACCCTCCACCACGTCGGTATCACCTCGTCCTTCACCACGGCACGGCGCAAGGAGCTGGTGCAGGAGCTAGCGTCGCTGCGGGAGCGGGCCTTCGACGACCATCCCTGGAAGGAGTGGGGCGGGGCGGACGAGAAAGAGCAGCGAATGCCAGGCGCCACCAGCCGCTGGAACCGCGGCAAGGACCTGAGCTGGGAGCCGCTCCGGCCCGAGCGCGTCTGCGAAGTCGCCTACGATCACTTGCAGGGCGACCGGTTCCGGCACGCCACGCACTTCTTGCGATGGCGGCCGGACAAGGACCCGCGCTCATGCCGCTACGATCAGCTCGAGGAAACGCCGGCGTACGAGCTCGCGCGGATCTTCGGCGCTTCCGCCGGGTGAGACGCGTTACGGCACGAAGTACTCGCGCTTGAACTCCTCGATCGCAGCCTTCGTCTCGGGCAGCGGGTCGGGAATCGCTTCCAGCTCCTTGACGATCGCGAGCGCCTGCTTGCGACGCGCCTCCTTGCGGGCGCTCTCGGCGATCGAGGTCATTGCCAGCCGCTCGATGATCGCCGCCGAGACTCGCGGCATGCGGGCCACCCACCTTTCGACGTTCTCGAGAAAGAGCGCCTCGAGAGCAACCCCCGTAGCGCGGGCAACCTGCTCGCGCTCCGCCCTGGTGAACCGGCTACGCGTTCCGCACCGGCGGGCCGCCGCGAGCGACCGGTCGAGCGAGCGTCCCATCTCCAGGATCTGGTTGGCCCCTTCCTGGATGCGGCGGGCAATGTCCTGGATTCTCTCGACGTCTTGCTCGTGGGCGAGCTCTCTAGCCAGATCCTCGAGCTCGGCTTCGGTGCGCAGAATCTCCTCGAGCGTTGACATCATCCCCCCCGGGATCGCGGCGACAGCCGCTAGATACTAACTGCATTATTTCAGTGATACTGCATGCTCCTTTTCCTCACCACACCCGGGGCGCAAAATACGGGACATGAATCCGACCAAGGGCGGGGATCGCGGCGAGGCGGAGCGCGTCATCGCGCTCATGGTCCTTGCCGCCTGGGCCGACGGAAGGGTCGAAGGCAGCGAGGCTTTTGCCATCCAGCGACTCGTCTCCGCCAATCCTCTCCTCGCCCATCTGCGGCCGATCAGCGCGATCGCCGACGAGACCCGGGAGCGGCTGCGCGAGAAGGGGATGGACGCCTGCCTCGCCGAGGCCTGCGCGGCGCTCCCCGACCGCACCTACCGCGAGCTGGCTTTCCAGTGCTGCGCGAAGGTGATGGGAGCCGACCGCGTCTTTCCGGTCGAGGAGGAGAGCGTGCTGCGCAAGCTCCAGGGCCTGCTCGGGCTGGAATCGGGCGAGGCGGAGCGGCTCCTGGTCCTCGCGACAAGATGAGGAGGCGGCATGACGACCATCGGCATCGTGATCTTCGACGACGTGGAAGAGCTCGATTTCGTCGGTCCCTGGGAAGTGTTCGGAGCGGCCCGGGCGATGATCGAAAAGGGCGAAGCGCCTGGCGTCGCGCCCTGGCGGGTACATCTGCTGGCCGAGACAGGCGGCCCGATCCGCTGTGCGAAGGGAATGCGCGTCCTTCCCGACGCCACCCTGGCAGAATCGTCCGCCCTCGACGTGGTCCTCGTTCCGGGCGGCATGGGCACGCGCCGCGAGGCGAACAACCAGGGACTGCTCGCCTGGCTCCGCGAGGTGGCGCCCCGCTGCACCTTCGTGACCAGCGTCTGCACCGGCGCGCTGCTCCTCCACGAAGCGGGCATCTCGCGCGGCCGCCGCGTGGCGACCCACTTCAACTTCGTCGAGCCGCTCCGCGCGCGGGGAGCGAACGTCGCGGAGAACGTGCGCTACGTGCAGGACGGAAACCTGATCTCCGCCGCCGGCGTGTCGGCCGGGATCGACATGTCGCTGTGGCTCGTCGGCCAGCTGGTGGACCCGCGATTCGCGCGCAAGGTCCAGCGGTGGATCGAGTACGACCCCAAACCGCCTTACGCCGACGTAGCGATCTGAATCACCGGCTCAGCGGCGGCGATACGCTTCGCCGCTGCCTTCCCGAGGCGCGCGATCCCTTCCGCGATGAGCTCGGAAGACCGGTTGGAGAAGTTGAGCCGCAGCGACGACCGGTCGGGCGTGCGCGCGAAGAAGGGCGCGCCCGGCACGAACGCGACCCGCTCGCGCACCGCGTCGAGGAGAAGCTCGTCCGCGTCGATGCCGGGAATCGTGGCCCACAGGAACAGGCCGCCGGCCGGATCGGTGCAGCGCGTTCCCTTGGGGAACGATGCCAGGACCGCGGCGCGCATCGCCCGGCAGCGCTCGCCGTAGAGCGCACGGATCTCGCCGAGGTGGCCTTCGTAGTCGAAGGTCTCGAGCATCCGCGCCACGGCGCGCTGGGTGAGCGTGTTGGTGTGCAGATCGGCAGCCTGCTTGGCGACGGTCAGCGCGTGGATGGTGTCCGGCGCCGCCACGGCCCAGGCGATTCGCAGCCCCGGCGCGAGCGTCTTCGAGAAGGTGCCGAGATGGATCACGGGCGCCTCGTGGTCGAGCGCCGCGAGCGAGGGTACCTCGGTTCCGGAGTACCGCAGCTCGGCGTAGGGCTCGTCCTCGAGGATGGCGATGTTCTTCTCCCGGGCGATGCGCACGAGCTCGAGCCGGCGCTCGAGCGAGAGGGTGGTGCCCTTCGGGTTCTGGAAGGTCGGGTTCACGTAGATGAGCTTGGCGCCCGTCTGATCGATGACCCGCTCGAGCTCCGAGGTCCGCATTCCCTCGTCGTCGCTGCCGACGGTGGCGATGCGAGCCTCGTATCCCGAGAAGACCTGCAGCGCTGCGAGGTAGGAGGGGTTTTCGACGATGACCGTATCGCCCGCGTCGAGGAGGATCTTGGCGGTGAGGTCGATTCCCTGCTGGGACCCGCTCGTCACGATCACGTTTTCCGGACCGCAGGCAATCCCGCGGCGGCGCAGCCGCTCGGCGATCCACGCCCGCAAGGGTCCGAAGCCCTCGGTCGTCCCGTACTGCAGCGCCGCCTTCGCCTCCTCGGCGAAGACGCGCTCGTGGGCGCGGGCGATGGCCTCGACCGGAAACGACTCTGGCGCGGGAAGCCCGCCGGCGAAGGAGAGGATGTCCGGCCGTTCCGTGACCTTGAGGATCTCCCGGATGGCCGATGCCTTCACGCGCGACATGCGCGCCGACAGTCCAAGCTTCATGCCGCCACCTCCTTCTTGCGCCTGCGCCGGGACTCGGTCTCCGGCTGCTGCTGCAATGGAACGCGCGTCTCTTCTTTCACCGCCGAAAGGACGACCGTGGTGTGCGTGCGGGTGACGCCGGCGATGCGACGCAGGGAATCGCTGATGAGCCGATCGAGCGATTCGGTGTCCCGCGTGACGACCTTGAGCAGATAAGAATCGAGCCCTGCCACCCGGTGGCACTCGAGCACCTCGGGCAGATCGAGGATCCGCCGCGCGAACGGCTCGTGGTGCCGCGGATGGGAAATGCGCACGCCGACGAAGGCGCGGATGTCGTTGCCCATCGCCCGCGGATCGACGCGGGCGACGTAGCGGACGATGGCTCCCGACTCCTCCAGCTTGCGCACGCGGTCGGCGACGGCAGGCTGGGAGAGTCCAACCTTGGCGGCGATGTCCATCTGCGTCGTCTGCGCGTCCGTCTGCAGCAGATCCAGGATCTGATAATCTATCGGATCGAACGCCATCGGACCTTCCGGAAATAGGCAAAACAGTCCTAAGCCGCATGGAAGATAGACCCATGCAGAAAATCCGGCAAGCAGGCGCCCGCGAGCGCCGCCCGCTAGTCGGCGATGTTGCCGTAGGTCGCGACCTGGTCCTTCACGACCTTCAGGTCGCCCACCACCACGATGGCCGCACGGCCGTCCTGGATGTACTTCGCCGCCATCTGCTGCACGTCCTCGGGGGTGACCGCGTTGACGCGCTGCACGTAGGTCGACAGGTAGTCTTCGGGTAGCCCGTTGAGATCGACGAAGCGGAACTGGTTGACGATTCCGCGCCGGCTCGAGGTCTGCAGGACGAAGACGCCGGCCGCGTACTTCGCGATGCCCTTCAGCTCTTCCGCGGAGGGCGGTTCCTTCTGGAGCCGGGAGATCTCGCCGAAGATCTCCTTGAGAGAGGCGCCGGTATCCTTGGTCGTGACGTCGGCGGTCTCCGCCCAGTAGGCGTCCCGGCGGTGGGTCGCGACGGAGCTGCTCGGTGAATACGTGTAGCCCTTCTGCTCGCGGATGTTGGAGGTGATGCGGGACATGAACGATCCGCCGAGGAGCGAATTGGTGACGACCAGCTTGACGTAGTCGGGGCTGGAGGGGTCGGCCCCGACGGGCATCCCGACGTAGAGGGTGCTTTGCACGGCGCCCGGTCGATCGACCAGGTACACGGCGCGCTGCGCGCGGGGCGAAGGCTTCGCATCCGGAGCCGGGGCGCCTTTCTTCCAGTCGGAAAACGCCGTTCGGACCGCGGCTTCGACCTGCTTCTCGTCGAACTTCCCGACTACGTAGAGGTGCGACCGCGCCGCGGAGAAATTCTTTTCGTGGAAGGCGCGCGCCTGATCGACGGTGAGCGCGTTCAGGTCCTCCTGCTTGGGGAGGATCCGGCCGTAAGGGTGATCGGGATAGAGGGCGGAGAGAAACTTCTCCATGGCGAGCTGGCGCGGCTGGGCGCGGGCGATGGCCAGATCGCGCATCCGGTCGGCCTTGCGGTGGTCGAAGTCGGCCTCCGGAAAGGACGGGTTCCGGGCTACGTCGGCGACCAGCCGGACGGCCTCGGCTGCCGACTCGCTCAAGACGTCGGCGGCGAGCTCGGCCAGATCGGACGACACCGCCACGTTCAGCGAGCCGCCCATGTTGGCTGCCTGCTCGGCGATCTGCGCGGCGGTTCGGGTCCTGGTGCCCTCGACGAGCATGTCGCCGGTCAAATCGGCGAGCCAAACTTGATTCGGCGCTTCTTCGACGTTGCCTGCGCGCACCTCCAGCGCCACCGTCGTCTTGGGCGTCGAGCCGTATTGCACGAAGGTGACCGCGAGCCCGTTGTCGAGCGTCAGCTTGTGGGCGGCGGGAACCCGGAAGTCCTTCGGCGGACCCGCTTCGGGTGGCGTCTGCTTGGGCGCGCCGGCAGCCGGAGCGGGCGCGGCCTGGGCGACGAGGAGCGCTGCAAACAACGCGGTCATTGCGCACCTCCTGCGCTCGCGGACTTCGCCGGCGCGCCGGGATTGACGACGAGGATGGTCCGGTTGGTCTTGCGCAGCCACTCCTGCGCGGTCTTCTGCAAGAGCTCCGGCGTCACCTTCTGGAACTCGTCGAGGATGCCATTGATCTTCTGCGGGGCATCGTCGAAGAGCGCGTAGGCGGCGAGCAGATCCGCCTTGCCGAATCCGGAGAAAGCGTCGAGCTGATCGTAGAAGCGGGCGCGGATCTTCACCTTGGCGCGGGAAAGCGTGGCGGCGTCGACCGGGGCGGAGCGCAGCTTCTCGATCTGTCCGTCGGCCGCGGCGAGGATGTCGTCCGCCGGCTTGTCCTTGTCGTGGAAGAGATAGAAGTCGAGCAGGGTGGGACCCTGGATGTTGAACTGGTTGCCTAGCTCGTTGATGCCGCCGTCCACCTCGCCGGTGAGACCGCGCTTCTGCACCAGCTCCTGGTAGAGGAGGCTGTCCCGGCCGCCGGCGAGGATCTCGCGCAAGATGCCCATGGCGTACCACTCGGGCGTGTTCCGCGGGGGCACGTGGTAGGCGAACGCCAGCGCCGGCCGGGTGGCGAGCTTGTCGTCTTGCGAGACGCGCTTCTCCTGGTCCTGGCGCGGCTCGGAGATGTCCGGCCGGGCGGGAATCTCCTGGCGCGGGATGGCCTCGAAGTACTGCTTCACCCGGGAAAGCACCTGGGCGGGGTCGATGTCTCCGGCCACTACCAGCACGGCGTTGTTCGGGGCGTAATAGCTGCGGAAGAACTTCTGCACGTCATCGAGGGTGGCGGCGTCGAGATCGGTCAGGTCGCCGTAGAAGTTGTGCGCGTTGTACCAGTTGGTGTTCGCCGCCTGCGGCATGGGCAGCCAGGGAAAGCCGCCGTAGGGCCGGTTCAGCACGTTGACGCGGACCTCGCTCTTCACCACGCCCTGCTGGTTGGTGAGGTTCTCCTGCGTGATGGCGAGGCCCTTCATCCGGTCGGACTCCGCCCAGAGCATGGTCTGGACGGTGTTCGAAGGGACGACCTCGAAGTAATTGGTGAAGTCGAAGCGCGTCGAACCGTTGAGGATGCCGCCGTTCGACTGCACGAGCTTGATGAACTGGAGCTTCCCCAGATTCTGGGAGCCCTGGAACATCATGTGCTCGAAGAGGTGGGCGAAGCCCGTCCGGTCGCGCGGCTCGATGCGGAAGCCGATGCCGTAATAGACGCCGACGACGGCCACGGGCGAAGTGTGATCGGGCGAGAGCACCACCTTGAGCCCGTTCGAGAGCTTCTCGTACTGCACGGGGATCCCCAGCCCGCCTTGCTGCTGCGCCGCCTGATTGCGGTCGGCGGACGGTCTGGACGAGGGCCCGTTGGCGCAGGCGGCGGCGCAGAGGAGCGGGAGCCAAGGCGATGGTTTCATGGATTCGACCTCCCGCCCGTGGACACACCTCGGGCTCGAGCGCGCCCGCCTTTACGCGGGGGGCGCGGAGTCTATTTCAAATTCCCAGGAAGGGGAGGAGCGGGCTTTGCCCGCGACGGGCGGAGGCCGAAGGGCCGGAGCACCGGAGGTCACGCGCTGGCCGGCCGGCCTTCGAAGCGCCGGCGGACGAAGAGGGGGACGAAGAGGGCGATCCCCAGCACGACGGCGACGATCACGCAGATCCACTTGATGTCGTGGGCAAGCTCTTTGGAGGCGCCGAAGTAGTAGCCGAGGCCGACCACGATGCTGACCTCGACCGCCCCCACCGCGGCGTTGATGGCGAAGAACTTCGCGGCGGAGAACTTCGCCGCCCCGATGGCGAGGTAGACCGGCCCGCGCAAGCCGACCAGGAACCGTCCGAGCAGCACGGCGCGGAACCCGTGCCGTTTCACGAAGTCCTCGCCCCACTTGCGCATCTTCCGATTGACCATTCGCTTGCCGAGGCGCGTCTCGAGGAACTTGGGGAGCACGGTCCGGCCCAGAAGGTAGCTGGCGGCGTCGCCGACCATCACTCCGAGGAAGGCGGCGATGGAGGCGAGGACCACGGGGAGGTTCCCGTGCGAGATCCAGCCGGCCCAGAGGAGCGCGAGCTCCTCGGGCAGGGGAACGACGAGCGTGGACAAGACCACGCCGAAAATCGCGAAGAACGTGTACGTGGAGGGCTCCCGCGCGCCGGACACTCATATGGTCTGGTCGGCGGCGGGGCAACCGGCGAAGTTTCCATCGGGGAAAAAAAAGAGCCCGGGCATCGCTGCCCGGGCCCCGATTGCACGAGATCCGACGTTCCTAGTCGTTCTCGGTCTCGGACATCGACGAAGCGGGGGCATCGTCGAGCTTGCCGGGAGCGTCGCTCTCGGCCGAGACGTCATTCTCGTCGCTGTCGCTCATCCGATCCTCGCGGTCGATGCCCGGCTTGCAGGCGGTCGACTCGACCCCTTCGATGGCGATCTGGCAGTTGGCGGCGCTGACCGGCTGGCCGGCGTTGCAGACCGCGACCGCCTTGAAGCCTTCCTGCTCCGTCTTGTCCCAGCACGACTTCGCCGCGATGTACTTGCCGGAGGGGACGTCGCCGTTCGAATTCACGCCGAGGACGCCCGTGGTGCTCGGGTAGTAGACGTCGGCGCGGCCGCCGATGCCGGGGATCCAGCGCAGGCGGGCGAGCATCAGCTCGGGGCCGGCGTCGGTGGCGCCCGCCGTCGAGGGAGCGAGCGACTCGCTGAAGGCGGCGACGCGCACGACCGCTTCGCCGGAGGGGGTCTTGTGCCCGTAGACGACGGCGTCGGCCGCCGGGGCAACCGTCGAGTCGGCGGTGAAGCCCTTCAGCGCGTAGACGACCACCTTCGCCTCGCCGTCGTCGCCGAAGTGCTTGAAGGCGTTGAACAGCTTGCCCTGCGCGTGGCTGGTCGGATCGATGGTGGCGTAGGCGTCGAGGTCGATGCTCGTCCGGCCGCGGCCGCGGTGCTCGGCGTCGCCGGTGCGCTGCAGGGCGCCGGCGGCGATGGTCTTGTATGCCGAATCGAACTGGCCGAGCGGCTTGCCCTCGAGGACCCAGCCGAAGCGGTGCCCCGAGACGCGGCGCACGGTCAGCTTCCAGGTGATGCCGTTCTCGTCCTTCGGTCCGAACACCTTGGCGTCGCCCGAGGCGGTCAGGTCCTTGCCGCCGGTGGCGACGGCGTCGACGACCGGCGTGAGGAACTTCTTCACGAGATCGTTCAGGCCCTTGATCGCCGCGCGGGTCCTGGCGAGGTACTCGGGCGGATTGGAAAGGTCCTGCGAGCTGACGCCGGACGACTCCTGCAGGAAGGTGGCGCCTTCCGCGGACGTTCCGGCCAGCTCGATCGACTGGCCGCGCACGTCGGGGGTCGAGGCGGCGAACTCGTTGACGGAGCCGCAGGCGGCGGCGAGGGCGAATGCAGGGATGAACAGCAGGATCTTCTTCTTCATACGAATCGTTCTCCAGTTCCAGGGTTCGGTTTCCAAACCCTTCAGACACCGCGCAAGATAAATTTGGCAAAGGGGGTCGATCCACGGAGTTTTTCGCGTTCACCGGCTCACAGGACGCGAGGCGGGTGGGATCGGCAACGACATTTGCGATTCGTTCGCTCCCGTACGATCTGGCAGCACCGCCAGCGACCGGGCGTAGTAGTCGAGCAGCTCTTCTGCGTGCGGGTGGGAGCCGATGCGCACCACACCTTCCGCGCTGCGCAGTAGACGCCGCCGCCGGAGCAGCTTCACTCCCAGGCGGACCAGCTGTTCCGCCTCCTCCAGTCCGAGGACCTCTCCTTCGAGGCTCGCCACCAGGCGCGACGATCGCTCCTCTTCGAGCGATTCCCGCCCGCGCAGCTGCGGCTCGAACTCCTTGCCGAGCGCCGTCGGCACCGAGGCGCGGCCGAGCTCTTCGCGCAGATCGCGCACGCGTTCGGCGAGCCGGCTGTAGGGAGCCTCGCGCAACTCCAGCATCGCGCGGGCGACTAGCGGTACGGGGGTCGCCGGGATGCAGCGCGCGATGCGATCCATCAGCTCGCGGGCGATGTCCTTGGCGAGCTCGCGCCTCTCGTCGTCCGGCAGGGGAATCGCGGCCGCGCCCGGCCCGAGATGCCCGCGGCGGGCGAGCAGGGCGCGCACGGCGATGGGCTCGCCGAAGGCCACCGCGGCGTATCCGCTGCGCCGCAGCCTTCCGGTCGCGGCGCGGAAGGCGTTGAAGACCATGCGGGTCGGGACGATCCAGAGGAGCCGCAGCGCCCCCCGGAGCTTCTCCGGTACCGTGGGCGGGTGCTCGCGCCCGCGCTTCTCGGCGAGGAGCGCTTCGTCCTCGAGGACGCGGTCGTAGTTGATCCCGACGGGAACGAAGAGGAGCTCGCGATCGAAAGCGGGGTCGAGCGCGAGCTGGAGGAGCCCGTCGAGGAGGCCCACCTTGGGGGCCCGCAGGGCGCCGTCGCGGGTGAGCCCTCCCTCGGGAAAGATGCCCTGCGTGACCCCGTGCCGGGTGATGAGCTGGAGATAGCGGCGCAGCACCGTATGGTAGAGAGGATCGGGAAACCCGCGCCGGACGAAGAAGCCGCCGAAGGCGCGGAAGAGCGCGTCGAGCGGGAAGATGCGCGCCCACTCACCGACCGCGTAGCTGATGGCGACGCGTTGCGCGAGGGCCCAGCCGACCACCACGTAATCGAAGTTGGAGCGGTGGTTGATGAGGAAGACCGCGGTCGCGTCGCGGGGAAGGTCGGGAGGGCGCTTCACGATGATGGGACGGTATGCGGAACGAACGGCGGCCGCGGCGAGCTTGAGGCCGACCTCGAAATAGGCGGAGAGCGAGAACGCCGGCACGATCTCGTCGATGTATTCCTCGACGCGCCGGCGGACGTCCTCGGCGAGCTCGCCGGCCTGCGCCGCCGCCAGCATCGCGCGCTGGACGGCCAGGTCGTTGAACAGCTCTTCCCGGACGAGCTGCTTGCCGCCGAACTTGAAGAGGTCGACGCGGACGCCGTGCGCCTCGGCGAAGCGCTGCGTGCGCTTGCGCAGGCGCTCTTTCGCTGCAGTCAGCGCCGCGTAGCGGAACAGCTCCCAGGCTGCGAGCGCTGCAAAGGCGGCGAGGAGGTAGCGCACCCGTCCAAGATAGCGGAGAAAGCCGGCATCGACGGCGGTGCGTGCGCGGTGTAGAGAGTCGCGGCCCCGGAGGTCACCGAATGCACCGCTTCCTTCCCATCCTCTTCGCAACCCTTGCCGCCTGCGCCACCAGCAAGGCCGCCTCTGATAAACCGGCGTCCGACAAGAGCGCGCCCATCGACCGCGCCCGCGCGCAGGCCCTCGTCGATGCTCCCGACCGGACCGATCGGGACCGCGCGCTCGACGCCGGACGGAAGCCCGCCGACAGCCTGGTCTTCTTCCAACTCTCGCCCGGGATGCGCGTCGCGGAGCTCGGTGCGGGCGGCGGGTACACGACCGAGCTGCTCGCGCGCGCCGTTGCCCCCGACGGCGTCGTCTACGCGCAGAACCCCGATGTCTTCCTCAAGAGCTTCCTCAAGGACGTGTGGCCCGCGCGCCTCTCGCGGCCGGCGATGAAGAACGTGGTCCGCGTCGATCGCGATTTCGACGACCCGCTGCCGCCCGAGGCCAAGGACCTCGACCGGGTGCTCATGAACGTCATCTACCACGACGTCACGTACATGCAGGTCGATCGCGACAAGATGAACCAGGCCATCTTCGCGGCCTTGAAGCCCGGTGGTGAGTTCATCGTCGTCGATTCCAGCGCAAAGCCAGGCACCGGCGCGAGCGCCGCGAAGGAGATCCATCGGATCGACGAGCAGTTCGTCAAGGACGAGGTGCAGAAGGCCGGCTTCAAGCTGCAGGCGGAAGGCGACTTCCTGCGCAACCCGGAGGACGCTCGCGACTGGGATTCGTCACCCGGAGCGGCGGGCGCGCGCCGGGGAACGAGCGACCGCTTCGCGCTGCGCTTCGTCAAGCCTTGATCCTTCCGCTCTCGGTCCTCTTCGCCGCGGGGCACGCGATCTTCCGCGCGCGGGGATTCGCGGTGCGGGAGATCCGATCGGGCGCGCGCCGCGTGATCGTCTACGATCGCGCGGGAAAGGGACCGGCCCCGCCGGTCGTCCTCGTCCACGGGCTCGGCGGAAGCGCGAGCTCCTTCGCGGGGCTCGCGGCGCCGCTTCTCCCCGTCGCGCGGCGTGTGCTGGTGCTGGACTTGCCGGGCCACGGCCGCAATCGGCTCGCGCCGGGAGAAGAGCCGGCCACCGTCCTCGAGCAGGATGCGGCGGTCGGGGCCGTGCTCGAGTGGCTTTCCGAGCCTGCGGTCCTCATCGGGAACTCCTTGGGAGGCGCGCTGTCCTTGCACGCCGCCGCGACCCACCCCGAGCGCGTCGCCGCGGTGGTAGGGCTTTCTCCGGCTGGTGCGCCCCTCGCCGGCGAGGCGCGTTCGCAGGTCCTCCACGCTTTCCGCGGAGGCGCCGAGAGCGCCCGCGAGTTGCCGGCGAGGTTGTATGCGCGGCCGCCGCGCCTCGCGCGGCTCTTCGAGCGGGACATGGGCCGCCATTTTGCCGCGCCGGCCGTCCGCGCCCTGCTCAAGAACCTCGTCGCCGGCGACGATCCAGGGATGCGGCCCGCGACGCTCGACCGCATCACGCAGCCCGTCCTCATCCTCTGGGGCGACGCGGATGGGATCCTTCCCCATGCGAGCGTCGAGTTCTTCCGTTCGCATCTGCGCCGCGGGACCGTCGAGGTGCTGCCCGGCTGCGGGCATCTGCCCCACGTCGAGCAGCGCGCAATCGTTGCCGCGCGCATCTCCCGTTTCCTCGCCGAGCTGTGATGGAGCCGTTCGAGCCGGCCTCCTGGCTGCGCGGACGGCACGCGCAGACCGTGTTCGGGACGCTCTTCCGTCCGGGACCGCGCGTTCCCGTGCGGCGGGAGCGGTGGGAGCTTTCCGACGGCGACTTCCTCGACGTCGATCGGATGCAAGGCCCGGCCTCGGCGCCGCTCCTGGTGGTGCTCCACGGCCTCGAGGGCAGCTCCAGCTCGCATTACGTGCGCGGTCTCTTGGCGCAGGCGCGCGCGCGAGGTTGGCGCGGCCTGGCGATGAACTTCCGCTCCTGCTCGGGCGAGCCGAATCGGCTCTTGCGCTCCTACCACTCTGGCGAGACCGGAGACGCAGGCGAGGCGATCCGGCGGGCGCACGCGGAGTCGCCGCAGGCGCCACTCCTCTGCGCCGGGTGTTCGCTGGGCGGCAACGTGCTCGTGAAATGGCTCGGCGAGCAGGGAGAGGCTGCAAAGGTAGCGGCCGCCGCGGCGCTTTCGGTGCCCTTCGACCTCGCGCTGTGCGCCGATGCGCTGGACGGGCCCGGCGCGATGGCGTGGGTCTATCGGACGCGATTCTTGCGAAGCTTGAAGGCGAAGGCGTTGGACAAGGCGGGACGCTTCCCGCAACGGCTAGACGTCGAGAAGGTACGCGCCGCGCGAACGCTGCGCGAATTCGACGAGGCCATCACCGGACCGGTGCACGGATTCGCCGGCGCTACCGACTATTACGCGCAAAGCTCGAGCGGTCCGTACGTCTCCCGGGTCCGGACTCCGCTGCTCTTGCTCAGCGCGGAGGACGATCCGTTCATACCGCCGCAATGCTTGCCGCGAGACGCCGCGGAAGAGAACCGCCTCGTCACGCTCGAGACCTTGCCGCGAGGCGGTCATCTCGGGTTCGTCGCCGGCCCGCTCTTGCCCTGGTACTGGGCGGAACGGCGCGCCATCGAGTTCCTCGCCTCGCACGTGTGAAAAGGCGCGCGCCACCTGCACCTGCGCTACCTTCTTGATGATGGCCTGGCACGTCTATCTCGTCCGGTGCGCCGACGGCACCTTGTACGCGGGAGCGACCACCGATCTGGTCCGCCGCTTCGCCGCGCACTCGGACGGCAAGGGCGCCCGCTACACGCGTGGCCGCGGCCCGCTCGTTCTCGCTTGGTCCGAGGAGGTTGCGGATCGCTCCGCCGCGCTCCGGCGCGAACGTCAAATCAAACGGCTGAGCCGCGCCGAGAAGCTCCGCCTCGTCCGCTAAATCCCCGCCAAGCGGTCGCTTGGAATGGCGCGTCCGATGCTTCGGCAACGGGCGTGCCGGACCGCATATGCATCAACCGTGCTCTGCGAGGCCGCGACATGGCCGCTATGCCTCACGCGTAATGAATCCAGGTGAGCGTCATGATGAGCTTCTGGCAGTTCCTCAACCAGTGGTGGAACCTCCCGTATCTCGTCGCGCTCGGGCTGGTGGGCGTTTTCTTCGTTTTGCAAGTGTTCGGATTCGCGGCGCATGCCTTCGCGGGAGATCACGAGATCGATCTGGATGGAGATGGAGTTCCCGATGACCTGGCTACCGAGCACGACATCGACGGCGACGCGGACCACGACGTGGACGCGACGGAGCACGGCGCGTTCAGCATCGGCGCGTTTCTCGGCGTCGGCCGCGTCCCGTTCCTGGTGGTCTGGCTCACGCTCTTCATCTTCGCCGGATTCACCGGGCTGTTCCTGAATCGCGTCCTGTTCGCGCAGGCGGGCGAGTATCGCGGCTGGTTCTTTCCGCTCTCGCTCCTCGGCTCCCTGGGAGTCGGAGCGGTCGCGGTGCGATTCACCGCCAAGGGAGTGCAGAAGCTCGTCGACGTGGGCGGGCGGGGCGCGAGCGCGCGCAGCGATCTGCGCGGGAGGATTGGAATCGTGGCGAGCGCGCGGCTCGACTCGCAGTTCGGGGAGATCCGCGTCCGCGACGCACGAGGTGACGAGCTCATCGTGCACGGCCGCCTCGGCGAGGGGGAGCACGCCCTCGAACGCGGCGCCGAAGTGGTGCTCGTCGATCTGCAACGGGAAGAAGGTCTCTTCACCGTTGCGAGTCTGAAGTGATGAAGGAGGGAATTCGCAATGTTGGCCAATATCGAAGTGTGGCAGTTCGCTGCCGGTCTGGTCCTCGCCGTCCTTGCGGGCGCGTTGGTCTTCGTCGGCGCGATGTCCCGCTTCCTCAAGCGGCCGTCGCCCAGCGAGGCGATCATCCGCATCGGACGCTCTTCGACCGACGTCTTCATCGGCAGGGCGACGTGGATCGTGCCCATCCTGCATCGGGCCGCGACCCTCTCGCTCTCTACCATCGGGCTCACCATCCGCCGTGCGGGTCACGACGCGCTGGTGACGAAGGACTTCATCTCGACGAACCTGTGCGCGGAGTTCTACATTCGCGTCGAGCCGGCGGAGGACGACGTCAAGAAGGCTGCGCGCACCCTCGGCATCGACGAGGGGCACGCCTCCACGGAAGCGATCCGCCGCACCGGCCAGGAGCTGCTCGAGCCCAAGCTCGTCGGCGCCCTGCGCGCGGTGGCGGCGCAGAACGACTTCCTTGCACTGCACATGAACCGCGAGCACTTCGCACAGGAGGTGAGCAAGGCGCTGCGTGAGGATCTCGGCCGCAACGGCTTCACGCTCGAATCGGTGACCATCACGGAATTGGCCCAGACTCCGCTCTCCGACATGCGCGCCGACGACATCTTCGGCGCGAGCGGCCGGCAGACGGTGACGCACACGGTGGTGGAGAAGAACATCGCCGTGAAGCGGAAGGTACAGGAGGAGGCCGAGCGCACCGCCGAGATCGCGCGCGAGCAGCAGATCAACGTCGCCACCCAGGACCGCATCATGCGGGAGGGCAAGGCACGTGAAGAGGAGGCGGCCGTCAAGGCGGAGATCGCGCAGAAGGAGGCGATCGAGGCCCGCGACCTGCAGCGGCAGTCGTTCATCGCCGTGGAGAAGGCGAAGAAGGAGAAGACGGAGCAGTCCGCCGAGATCGATCGCCAGAAGGCCGTCGAGGCGGCGAGGGTGGACAAGGAGATCACGCTCACGCTCAAGGCGACACAAAGCGCCGAGGCCGACGCCAAGAAGGCCGCTGCGCTCGCGCTCCGGATGCAGGCCAACCAGCAAGTCATTACGGTCGAGCAGGTGGCCGAGGCGGAGCGGCAGAAGCAAGTCGCGGTGGTAGCGGCGCAGAAGGCCGCCGAGATGGAGCGGATCGCCGCGGAGATCGAGGCCTACAAGCGCAAGGTGCGCGCGCAGGCCGAGGCGGACGCCGCGGAGAAGCAGGCGCAGTCGATCACCCGGCTCGCGGAAGCGAATCGCGAGGCGGGCCTCAAGGAGGCGGAGGTGCAGCAAAAGAAGCTGGCGGCGGCGAACAGCAAGTCTCGCGAGCTGCTCTTGCAGGAGACGGCGATGAAGCTCCTCGAGGTGGCGCCCGCCATCGTCAAGGAGCTGGTGAAGCCGGCGGAGCGGATCGGCGAGATCAAGGTGCTGCAGCTCAGCGGAGCCGGTGGCTCTGCCGGGAACGGAACGCAGAACCAGGTTCCACTCCTCGGCGGAGCGCTGGGGCCGATGATGCAGACCATCCTGCAGACGAGCGCGCTCATGCCGGCGCTCAAGGAGATGATGCGGTTCGTCGACACGGAGAAGGTCACCGCTGCGCTCGAGCGCACCGTCGGTGCGGTCGATCCGCAGCGAATCACCACGCCGGCCGCGAAGGCGGCCCTGGAAAACGGGACCGCCGTAGCGCAGGCATTGCCATCGAGGGACTGACATGACTCGCGCCGAAGAGCTTGCCGATTTCGTCTCCGCCGCCGCGGTTCTCTTTCTCTGCGCGGAAGAGGGGCACAACCCTTCGGTGCGGACGTACTGGGACGCGGTGCACTACGTCAGCACCTCGCTGTCGGTGGGCTACGCGAACATCTTCCCCGTCACCCAGGCGGGGAAGGCCATCGGCGCGCTGGTGCAGATGGTGGGTCCGGCGCTCTCGGCGAAGGCGCTGGATGGGGAGCCCGGCCCCACCATGGTATCGCTTGCGCGGTGATCCTTCTCACTGTCGCAGTCCTGGCCGCGGGCGCCGTCCACGAGCGGTACGACGCCGTGGAGGCGACCCGCGCGCCGCAGCTTCTCGCCGAGGCCATCCGCTTTCCGACCTTCGAAGACAATCCCACCATGCACGCCGCGCAGAAGCAGTGGCTCTTGCGGACGGCCGCTTCCCTGGGCCTCGAAGGGCGCGATGCGGGCCTCGTGACCGAGATCGATCTTCCCGGCCCTCCCGGCGCTCCGGTCCTCGGATTGATCGTGCACGGCGACGTGCAGCCGGTCGAGGAGAAGTCCTGGAAGGTCCCTCCGTGGACCGGAATCGTACGCGACGGTGCGGTGTGGGGGCGGGGCGCGGCAGACGACAAGGGACCCATGGTGCAGGCCCTTCTTGCGATGTCGGCCCTCAAGACCGCGGGGCCTGCGCGCACCCACACCGTGCGGCTCCTCGTGGGGAGCGACGAGGAGAGCAAGAACCTCGACCTGAAGAGCTACCTCGAGAAGCATCCGGCGCCCGATCTCTCGCTCGTCCTCGACTCCGCTTTTCCAGTAGTGGTGGGCGAGAAGGCCTGGGACGGCCTTACGGTGAGCGCGGATTTCGGAGAGCGCGCGCCCAGCAAGCCCTGGAGCGTGGGCCTCGTCGAAGCGGGAATCTCGCCCAGCATCGTGCCCGACTGGGCGCGTCTGATCCTCCGCTGGCGCGAGGGAGAACCGCAGTGGGACGATCTCGCGAAGCGCCTCGCAGCGCGGACGCCCTCGACCGGCACGCGACTGCAGATCCTGCGGCAGGCCGCGGAGCTGGAGGTGGTCGTCCGCGGACGCGCCGCCCATGGCGGCATGAACCTGGAAGGGGGACGCAACGCCCTCGTCTCCCTCGCCCGCATCGTCGAGGGCGAACTTCCTCCGGGGGGCGTCGACGATCTGCTCGCCTTCGCACGGCTGGCGGGAAAGGACCTGCACGGCGTCTCGCTCGGGCTGCCGCAGGATCGGTGGGGCGGGTACTCGGTCAACGTGGCGACCCTCACCACGCGCACCTCGCTCGCCCCCGAAGAGACGGGCAAGCTGACCCTGGTCGTGAACCTGCGCCGGCCGCCGCCGCTCACCGCGGAGCAAGCGCGCGCCCGGCTCGAGGCGGTGGTGCGCGAGTTCGCCAAGGAGCGTGGGGCGCAGGTTCGCGCCGGCGGATTCTTCGAAGACGAGCCGCTCGCTTTCGATCCACAGGCGAAGATCGTGCGCCGGCTGATGGCGGCCTATGCGCGCGCCACCGGGCGCAACGATCCGCCGGCGATCTCCGGCGGAGGCACCTACGCGAAGCGGGTTCCGAACGCCATCGCGTTCGGGATGTGGTTTCCCGGAAAGCCGTACCCTGGCCACGATACCGACGAGCACATCCCGGTTGCGGATCTGAAACTCGGGGCGCACGTCCTGATCGAGGCGCTCGTCGACATCGCCTGCGGTGCGCCCATGCAGAAGCCCTTCGCCCCCTAGTCGGCCTTGAAGAAACCGGCCACCTCGCGCTGGAAGACGAGATGACCTTTCTGCAAATGCATCATGTGCCCGGCGTTGGGGACCACGACATATCGCTTGTTCGGATTCGGTAGCTGCCGGAAGAACGGGAAGAGCCCGTCCAGATCGGCGACGTCGTCGTACTGGCCGTGGATGATCAGTGTCTCCTCCCGGCAGCGACGCCGCGCACTCTAGCGCCGAAACAGGGTCAGCGCGGAAGATGCGAGAGCGCCCGGCGCGCGAGACGGCGAAGGTTGTTCAGGTTCGATCGGTTTGGATCCGGACTCTCGATGGAAACCCGCAAGAGCGTCTTGCCGTGCGCAACGTACACGCCGGCCATCCCCAATCCAATGGCAAAGAATGCTTCCTCTCCGAGACCGCGGATGGGCTCGATCGCAGGCCGCTCGTTCTCGTCGGCCTCCTCGCCCTCGACTTGCGCCGCTTGACGCAGCCGATCCAGACGCTGCTGCGCCTGCACGCCGCGCGTCACCTCGATGGAGACGGACGTTGCCGTCTTCGGAAGCGAATAGAGGCATTGCGACGCGGAAGGCTGCGGTTTCGAAGCGCGCGTTTTCACAGGCGCCTCTCCCAGAACGGCCGTCATGTCGGCCGCCACGAGCAGCGAACAAGCCTTTAGCGCGGCTCCAAGGAGCATCGGTCTACGTTAGCTCACGTGCGTCAGGCCGGTTGCTCGTAAGCGACCTTAGTCCCTAAGTCCGTCTCCTACGGCACCGTTTGATTTCGCGCATGTCCCCGGGGTGTTGGTTCCCATTCGGAAACGTGCTAGTTGCCAAAATCCGCTTCACCACACCGCTAGGGGGCCTCCCATGCGCAGGGCTTTGCTCGGGCTCGTTGCTGCATTGTTCCTCGTCCTCCCCAGTCCCGGGGCACGCGCCGAAGGCAATGCGACGCCCAAACTGGACGGCGAGATCAAGGGTCTCATCGATCGGATCGATCCCGCACGGATCCAGACGAACATCGAGAAGCTCGCCACCTTCCAGAATCGCAATGCGTGCTCGCAGAACCTTGCCCCGAACCCCGGCGTGGACAACGGGACGAAGGGAATCCTCGCCTCGCAGGACTGGGTGAAGGCGCAGTTCGCCGCGAACAAGGGGCTGAAGGTCGCGTTCGCTTCCTACTTCCACGCGAACTGCCCGACCTCGCTGACGCAGAACGTGGTCGCGTGGCTGCCCGGGAAGAAGCACCCCGAGCGTCTGGTCGTGATCGGCGGCCACCTCGACTCGCGCTCCTTCGGCGTGCTCGACACCGATCCCACTACCGCCAACCTCCTGTCCATTGCCGGCGCTCAATCCGGTACGAGGACGCAAGAGAACGCGCCGGCAGGGGATGACGCGGGCGCGCAGACCACCCTCGTGCTCGAGGCGGCGCGCGCGCTCTCGCGCGGGAGCTTCGACAACACCATCGTCTTCATCTCGTTCTCGGGCGAGGAGCAGGGATTGTTCGGGTCGGCGGATCCGGCGGTCCCGGGCAGGCTCGCGGAGATCACGGGCATTCCGAACGCGAAGGTGGTCGCGATGCTGAACAACGACATCTCCGGCGGCGACAACCTCGCGAACACGGGCGACGACTTCAGCGCCTTCCGGCTCTACTCGGCGGGCACGCCGCGCGAGCGGGGCTCGCGCGCGCCGGACGGCACCACCGACAACACTTCTCCTGCGCGCGGGCTGATGCGTTTCATCGCAACCTTCGGCGTACCGTTCGTCGATGGGTTCAGCATGCGCCCCGTCCTGCGCGAAGACCGTCCGGGCCGCGGCAGCGACCAGACCTCGTTCATCAACAACGGCGTTCCGGCGGTGCGGTTCATCGAGAGCCACGAGTGCTCGTCCTCGCCGGTCGACAACAAAGGCTGCACCATCGGAGCCGACGGTCTCTGCACGGCCGCCAACCTGTCGCCTTTCGCGGCGCTGCCGCGCACCGATCCGCGCCACAACTGCCTGCACACGAACTTCGTCTGCGCGCCGACGGACAGCCCATTGTCCTCTTGCACCGGCACGTCGACGGTCATCCCGAAGACCAGGGTTTGCGCCAACGACGATGAGCGCGCCCATGGCATCGACCTGCCTGCGACGTTCGGTTCGCAGAAGTTCCTGAACGAAGGCTGCGTCGACGACACGCCGGGCATCGCGAATCCGTTCCACAACTTCCAGCGGCAGCACGTGCCGAACGATCGTCCCGAGAACCCGACCGCGGACTACGAGGCGAGGATTGCCAAGGTCATGAGCGCCACGCTGGCGAGCCTGGCCCGGGCGCCCAACGCGCCCGTGGACTTCGCCGCTGCCGGCAACGCGACTTCGGGCGTGAGAGTGACGTTCAACGCGGCTCCCGGCGACAAGGTCGAGAAGTTCATTGTCGCGGCGCGCGCCACCAATGAGAACTTCCATCGAGGGCGCGTGCGCGTGGAAGGGACGAACGCGTTCGTAACGCCGGCGCAGCTCGGCTTCGCTCCCGGCGAGCCCTTCTTCATCTCCGTGTCGGCGCTCGGCGACGGCAACCACGAGTCGCTCTTCGCCTATCCCGAATTCCGCTGCGACGCGACCGCCTGCGTGATCCCGGCCGGCGCGCTCGCCATCACCGCCTCGAAGTAGCGTTAGACTCGGCGGCTCGTCGCCCGTTCTCGGGCGGACGATGAGCCGGCGATGCCCGAAGCCTGGAACCCCGAGCAGTACCTTCGCTTCAAGACCGAGCGCGAGCAGCCCTTCTGGGACCTGCTCGCGCTCGTGCGCAAGAAGCCCGGCATGCGGGTTTGCGACCTCGGTTGCGGCACCGGGGCGCTGACCGCCGAGCTGCATCGCGAGCTCTCAGCCCGCGAGACCATCGGCGTCGATTCCTCCGCGGCGATGCTCTCGAAGGCCCCTCAGACGCCTGGCCTGCGGTTCATCGAGGCCAGGATCGAGGATTTCGATCTCGGGCAGTTCGACCTCGTCTTCTCCAACGCCGCGCTGCACTGGATCCCGGACCACGGCATACTGCTCGAGCGGCTCACTGCGGCGCTCGCGCCGGGCGGTCAGCTGGCGTTCCAGATCCCTTCCAACGACGCGCATCCCTCACACGAGACGGCCTTCGAGGTCGCCTCCGAGCACCACTTCAAACGGCACCTTTCCGGGCCGGTGCACCGTGCGAAGGTGGCCGAGCCCTCCCAGTACGCCGGGTGGCTGTACCACTTCGGCTACGGCGAGCAGCAGGTACGGCTGCAGGTCTACCTGCACCTGTTGCCGAGCCGCGAGGACGTCATCGAATGGGTGAAGGGCGCGCTGCTGACGCCGTATCGCGAGCAGTTGCCCGAGCCGGTGTGGAAGGATTTCCTCGAGCGCTATCGGGCGCTGCTCCTGTCGCGGCTCCCGGACGAGCGGCCATTTCCGTACCCGTATCCGCGCATCCTCGCCTGGGGGATGCTGCCGGGCTAGCGCTGCACGAGAGACGCCCTCGCGCGAGCCTCGTCGAGCGCGCGATGGATCTCCTCGAGCGCGTCGCGGGACTGCGCGGCGTCCTCCACCGACTGCCGCGCGGCGAGAAGCTCGCGGGCGAGAGAGTCGCGTTCCGCTTCCAGGGAAGCGACGTCGGCGAGGGCCCGATCGCGCTCGGCCGCATGGGCGGCGGACTCCGCGGCGAGACGATCCATCTCGGCCTGGATGCGCTGCACTTCCTCGCCGGCCGCCCGCGCCCGCTCGAGCGCGGAGGCGCCGCGCGCCTTCTCCTCGCGCAGCTCGCGGGCGAGCCTCGCCACCTGGGCGCCCGCGCCATCGCGCTCCGCCTCGAGCAGCTGCAGGTCCTCTTGCAGGCGCGCATGGGCGGCCCCACGGACCTCCATCTCCCGCAAGAGACGGTCGCGCTCGAGCTCCTGCTCCTTGGCCTCTTCCGCCGCTTGCCGCAGCGAGGCGAGGGCGGCGTCGAGATCGCCGCGCAGCTTCGCGTTCACCTCGGAAGCACGGAGGAGATCGGCGCCCAGGTCCTTGGCGAGCTGGGCCACTTGCAGAGCGTCGTTCCGGGCGCGCGACACCTGCGCCGACGGCGCGCGCCGCGCACCGGCGACGGGAGGATCGGAGGCGAGGTTCTCCGGACGGGGCGGGGCGACCGGCAGCCCGGCGACGCCGGCGGGAGCGACCGGCGACGGCGGCGCCATTTCCTGCGACTCGTCCTCGGGCCCCTGGTCGGGCTGGCCGAGACGAACGCGAGGCCGAACCCGCGAGACGTTGTCCTCGAACCCGCGCTTCATCATCAAGCCTCCACCACTTTGCGCGGCCCCGCCGCCGGCGCGAGCTTGAGCTTCACCGGATCGCCGATCCGCTCGCGCACCTCGTCGAGGACGCCCTGGATGTCGCGGGCGCCCTTGCTCTCCGGATCGTACGCGAAGATGGGAATCCCTTCGCTGGAGGCCTGCGCGAACTTGGTGCATTGCCGGATGACCTGCTTGAGCAGGAACTCGGTGTAGTGCTTCTCCAGCGCCTCGCGCGCCTCTTTCGCGATCCTGAAGGTGGCGTTGTACGCGTTGACGACGATGAAGATGTGGTCGAGCACGTGCTCGAGGTCCTCTTCCAGCGAATGGACCGTCTCGAAGAGGAGCTTCAGGCCGTGGAAGCTGAGGAAGTCGGCGAGCACCGGCACGAAGAGATCGTGCGCCGCCATCAGGGCGTTCAAGTTGAGGAGGCCGAAGGAGGGAGGCGCGTCGAGCACCGCGTAGTCGTACTCGGCCTCGATCTCCTTGAGCGCGTTGCGCAGGCGGAACTCGCGGGCGGCGAGCGGCATGAGCGAAAGATCGATGGTGCTCATGCGCAAGTTGGAAGGGACGAGGTCCAGGCCGGGCATTCCGGTCTTGACGATGATCTGCTCGAGCGGGACCTTCTTGATGAGCGCCTCGAACAGGGTGCGCTCCGCTTCCTCGCCCGCGATACCCAGGCATTTCGAGGCGTGGCCCTGCGAGTCGAGATCGATGACGAGCACGCGGTGGCCCATCTCGGCCAGCCGGAAGGCGTAGCTCGTCGACACGCTGGTCTTGCCGGTGCCGCCCTTGAAGTTGAGGAAGAGCTGGCGGCGCATGGGACGCCGCGGCGGGCATCGTCCGAGCGCCGCGCGGGCGGAGGCCAGATCCTCGATGGTGTAGAGGGTGCGCTGCGGGGAGGAGGAGCGGAGCTTCGCGAGAGGACCCCGCGCTTCCGCTTCCGAAAGCTCCTGCGGCGTCAGGCCGAGCACCTGGGCGAAGCGTCGCGCGGAGTACCGGATCGATTCCACTCAGTTTCCTCCTTCCGCGTTTCCCGTGGCGACCAGACGGCGCCCGCGTCGAGCGACGAGGCCTTCCCCGACGAGACGGGCCGCGAGCGTCGCGGCTGCTTCCTCGGGCATTTCCAGGTGCTGGGCCAGCTCTTCTTCGCTGAGCCCGAAGATCGCCGCCCGGACCGCCGCCACCGCGTCGCCAGCCAGATGCTCGCCGTCGTCGCGCGCGGGTGCTGCCGGCGCTTCGGGCACCGCCGTCAGCGTCGACCGCTCCGCCGGGGGGCGAGCCGCTGCGCGCACCGAGTAGTCGATATCGCGAGTCAGCGCGGCGGCGATCGTTTGCGCGCCCTCGGTCGTCAGCGCGAGCATCGCTGCCCGCCTCCGGATCGCCGGGCTCTCGTCCGAGGCCGCCCTCTCCAGGGCGGAGAGCGCGCGCTCACGCCCCGCGGAGCAGAGCGCGTCGAGGGCGGCGAGTCGGACGACGGCAGGCTCGGACGGGCCTTGCAACCCGGCGACGAGGTCGGCTGCGCCTTCCGCGCCGCAGGCGACGAGCGCGATGGCGAGAGCGCCGCGCACCCGGGGATCGCGCTCGCGGGAGAGCGCCGCCGCGAGATCGGGCGCTGCCGCCGGCTCGGGGACAGCGGCGAGATTGCGCGCCGCCTGGGCGCGCCGTTCCGGATCTACCGAGCCCAGCTGGCGGAGCGACTGCTCCGACAGAGCGCGGGCCGCGCTTCCCTTGCGCATCGAATCGCGCGAGGGCAGGGGAGGCTGAGACCGCTGTTCCGGAGCGATGTCCGGAGGGGGCAACACGTCGACCCGTGCTAGCGGCGGTGCCGGTGCTCGCGCGATGGTAAAAGTCGGTTCCTCGGACAAGGCACGCTCCGTCGCTTCCTGCCGGAGCTGCTCGCGGAGCGAGATCACCTCGCCGCGCAACTCGCTGATGAAGTCCGCGAGGGCGGCCGGGCCTTCGCCTCCCGCCCGTGCCTGCGCAACCATGTCGGAAAGCCAGCGGTCGCGCTCCTCGCGCTGGCGCGAGATCTCCGCGCGCGCTTCCGCGAGGGATGCCTCGAGCTCGGCGATGCGCTCGCGATCGGCGGCCGGCTCCATCCGGGAAGCGGCGAGCAGGGCGGACATTCGCGCGCGCTCGGTCTCCGCGGAACCGGCGCGCGACTCGGCCATGCGGGCCCGCTGCTCGGCGACCGAACGTTCCTCGGAGGCTTTGGCGGCATCGCGCATCGCCGCCGAGGCGCGCTCTTCCGCATGCACCAGCTGCGCGGAAAGCTCGGCGACGCGCCATTCGAAGAAGACGACCTTTTCCAGCGCAGCGCGGAGCAGATCGGCCGCGTGCGCGCGGCCAGGAGAATCGGCGGGATGCTCGCTGCCTTTTTGCCCGGCCAAAGGCCTCCCGTCCGAGCGCTCGCGAAACTCGCACCGAGGGCGTCCGAACCAGCGCTCGGTGCGGCACAGTATCTTGAATGGATCGAGGGGTCAAGGGACCGAACTCTATCGACAAAAAAGGGCGGGTCGCGCCGGGCCCCCATACCCGGTCGCGCCCGCCCTGACCGTCAGCGTCGCCCCCGCAACGCCGACTGCTGCCGGACGTGGTGGCCCCCACCTCCACGTCCGGATCTAGTCCGGGCCAGCGTGCCGTAAGGCGCGCTCCCCGGAACCGCCCCCGCCCTTCCCACCCGTTGCCCGGCGGAAGGAGCAAGCGGCATGCCGCCCGCTGGAAGAGGCTCGCAAGCCCTCCCACGGCTGGATCTGCGCTGCGCACGACAGTTTGCCGAGAAGATCGCCGCCGCGAGTGGGCATGTGATTTCACTCACAGTGACGAAAACTTGCGCGCGACACGGAACCTCCGGCGGAGGAACGTCCGCGCTCCGGCCGGGCTTGCAAGGCAGCGAAGAGGACGAAGGCGGAAAAAAGAAAGGCGCCCGCCAAGCAGGCGAGCGCCTCGGTTGCGCACTCATGGAAAAGCGTCAGGCGGCCTGGGACGAGGCGAGCGCTGCCGCGCCGAGCACCGGCAACTCGGCGCGCAGCCGCTCGCGCCTCGCGCGCAAAGTCGCCGCCGGCGCGTCTTGTGGCGAGGCGACCGCGGGAGAGGTGGCGAAGAGCGCCGACATCCAGGTCTGCGCGCCGCTCCGCCCCGCGCGCTGCGCCAGCTCACAGAGGAGCGCCGCGTCGACGGCGCGAGCGGCGTGGTGCAGCGCGATCTGTCCGCGCAGCTGGACCGAGATCTCGAAGGCGCCGCCGCCCCAGGCCGCGCCGAGGCCCATCTCTTCGGTGCGATCCGGGCCGCCCCACAGCCGCGCCCCGCGCTCCTCGGCGCGCGTCGTCATCGAGGTAGCGCCGACCAGGCCGAAAGCCTCGCTGTCCATCACTTGCTGCAGCGCCTCGCGCAGCGCCGCGTCGGGAGAGAGCAGTCCGACGCCCGCGAAGGGAGCGCCCGATTTACTGAACAACTCGGCGACCGCGGGAGCCTCGAGCGTCGCGTCGGGCGCCGCGGCGACGAAGCCGTAACCTGCCCGTGCGGCCGCCGCGGCGTAGACGAGCGCCGGGCTCACTTCGGGCCCCGACGCTTCCAGCGCGTCCCACAATCCGGAGGGAGAGAAGAGCGGCTTTCCGGAGACTTCGCGGAGGCCGGGAACCGTGCACACCACGACACCGCGAGCACAGCCGTTGTGCTCGGCGAAGCCACGCAGATCCTCCGCCAGCGCATCCGCGAGATGGCGCCGCGTGGGCGCCTGTCGCGCTCCGGACATGGCGCGGATGTGCCGCAGCTGCGGCCGCAGCTCGTCCACCAGCGAACGCGACAGATGTCCAGCGCGCAGGGCCGCGCGATAGGCGTCGTCTTCCTTCAGCTCGAAGGCGCCGAGAGCGAGGTCGGAAAGATTCGCAAAAGGGGCGGCGAGCCGCATCGGCTGGGAACCGCCGTGCTCCGGCCTGCGTCCCGCGCCGCCCGCGTCGATGAGGGAGCCCCACGGGTGCACGAGGTGCGCGCGAGCCGCCTCGATACCCGCCAGGATCGAGCTTCCCACGTCGCCGAGGCCAACCACCACCAGTCCGACCATGATGCCCTCCGCGCCCTGCCAGCCGAGCGAGCGTTCGCTCCCCGCCCCGAAGGTCCCGCCTATCTGCAGCGCACGTGCCATTGTCACGACTGGCCCGGAGAGGTTAGAAAGCGCGCTCTTTCGCGAACGAGGGACTGGATGGCGGAGACGACGGAAACCAAGAAAGAGGCGCGCAAGAGCAAGGTGCCTACCCGCAAGGGCAAGGGCGAGGCCTGTCAGATCGAGGGCTGCAAGCGCGCCTACCAGGCCAAGGGCTACTGCTTCTTCCACTATGACAAGTGGAAGGCCGGAGAGCTGCCCAAGGGCAGGTACAAGACCTGCTCGAAGGAAGGCTGCCTGAAGAAGGTCACCGCGCACGGGCTCTGCGCAGAGCACCAGCGCAAGAAGGAAACCCCGGGAGAGGCGGCGGCGCCAGCCGCAGGTGCGCCTCCAGCTTCGACTCCGCCGGCGGCGCCAACCTAGCGCACGTTGCGCGCCACCTGGTCGAGCGCGCCGAGGAGCATTTCCACTTCGCGGCGGGTCGGCCGCGCCCGGCGCAGCACCTGGAGCATCTCGTCCAGGGCGCGGTCCGGTTGCTGCGGATTCAAGAAGCCCGCGCGCAGGAGCAGCGCCTGCGCGCGGTCGCGAAGGAGCCCGAGGAGCCGCTCGTTGGCGAGCTCCGCGCCGCGCGGAGGCGGGCGCGGGGGCTCTCTCTTCGCGAGCAGGATCTCGTAGCCGAACACCATCACCGCCTGCGCCAGGTTGAGCGATGACTTCTCCGCCGTGGGGATGGTGGCGAGGGCGTTCGCGCGGCGAAGATCGACGGCCGGCAGCCCGTTCACCTCGTCGCCGAAGACGAGGGCGCACTCTCCCGTGGCCGCGAGAAGGCGCTCCGCCGTCTCGCGCGGCTCGATCGAGCCCTTGATGGTGCGGCCGGTCGTCATCACCACGTCGACGCATTCCTCGAGCGCCTCGGGGAGCGTGCGGACGACGCGCATGGAGTCGAGGATCGCGTCGGCGCCGGCGGCGAGGCGCGCCGCTTGCGCGCGATCGAAACCAAGCGGCTCCACCACCCAGAGGGAACCCGCGCCAGTGTTGGCGAGGGCGCGCGCGGCGGCCCCGATGTTCTGCGAGCTGCGCGGGCGATGCAGGACGAACCGGATCAAATCTCCACCACCACCAGGGCGTGGTCGCTGGCCTCGGTGGCGATCGCTTCGGCTGCCCGGGGGCGCGACAGATCGCGGCCGAGGAGCACCTGATCGATGCGCGCTTGCGGGCGATCCGAGGGCGCGGTCACCTTCTCGTCCGCGCGCGCCTCGGCCCAGGCGTCGCGGAACCCGGCCTCGACCAGCGTCCGTACTGCCGCGCCGTCGGGCGGCTCGTTCATGTCGGCGAGGAGGACCGCGGAACGGCAATCGCCGATCTCGCGGACGATCGCCTCCGCCTGCCGCAGCCGGAGGCCGGTGGGCAGATCGAGGTGCGCGACGTAGACGCGCAGGCCCGCGATCTTCGAGCCGAGGAGCACGCGCGGTTCCTCGCCGCTCGCATCGCCGCCCGGGAGGCGCACGACCGAGCAATCGACGCGGGAGGCGACCGAGGTGAGCAAAGCCGTTCCATACCAGCCGTCTTCGTAAGGCATCGCGGGAGCGAAGCAGGCAGCCATCTCCAACAGGCGGGCGAGCTCCACCGCCTGGTCGACGCAGCCGCTTCGGTTGCAGCCGACGTCCACCTCCTGGAGGCCGACGATCTGCGCTCGCGAGGCGCGGATGACGTCCGCGACGGCCCCGATACCGCGCAGCTCGGCATGCTTGATGTTGAAGGTCGCGACCCGCACCCGAGCTCCCTTGTGCCACGCCTCTTCCGGACTTGCGATCCGGAAGACTTTCACAGATGCTGCCGCGCTTTCCGGCCGGGGCATCAAAGATGACCAGAGACGACATCCTGCGAGCACAGATCCCGCACACGCTACGGGAGGCGGACTTTCCCGCGCTGGGAGAGCTCTACCGCGGCAAGGTGCGCGACAACTTCTCCAAGGGCGGACGGATCGTGATGGTCACGACCGACCGGCTCTCCGCCTTCGACCGCGTCCTCACCACCATCCCCTTCAAGGGCGAGGTGCTGAACCGGATCACCGCCTTCTGGTTCGAGAAGACGAAGGACGTCGCCCCCAACCATCTACAGGACGTTCCCGATCCGAGCGTGCTGGTGGTGCGCAAGCTCCGCCCGCTTTCGCTGGAGATGGTAGTCCGGGGCTACCTCACCGGATCGTTGTGGCGCGATTTCCAGGCGGGGCGGGGCGCGAAGGCGTACGGGATCGAGCTTCCGGCGGGCATGAAGAAGGACCAGCAGTTCGAAAATCCCATCCTCACTCCGAGCACCAAGGAGGAGGTGGGCAAGCACGACCTGCCGATCTCGCCCGGGGAGCTGGTCGCGCGCGGGTCGGTGACGCAGCGCCAGTGGGACGAGATCGCCCAGTACGCGCTCGCGCTCTTCGCCAAGGGACAGTCGTGGGCGAAGACCCGCGGGCTCATCCTCGTCGACACGAAGTACGAGTTCGGAGTGGACGAGAGCGGGAAGATCTTCCTCATCGACGAGATCCATACGCCCGACTCGAGCCGGTACTGGATCGCGGACGGCAGCGAGCAGCGCTTCGCCAAGGGCGAGGACCAGAAGATGCTCGACAAGGAGTTCTTCCGGCAGTGGCTCATCCGCGAGCGCGGGTACCAGGGGGACGGGCCACTGCCCGCGATCCCCGATGCGGTCCGGGCGGAGCTGGCCGGGAAGTACGTCGAGCTGGCGGAGAAGCTGACCGGCGAGGAGCCGCGGCTCGAGGTTGGAGACACGCGGGCGCGGATTGAGAGGGCGCTCCGGGCAAAGAAGTACCTGTAACAATTCGAAACATTGGCGCAACCCACCCGAAACGTGGCCAACGTACAACCCTCTGCGTGACGTTTCACGCTTTGGAGGGTTGCAGATGAAGAGCTGGAAGCAGATCGGGCTCCTGGTAGGAGTCCTCGCGGTTGCCGGTGCGGCGGTGGCCGCTGGCGTTCACCATGGACGCGCCGGGTTCATGAAGGACCGCATCGATGGGCGGATCAAGGCGGCGATGGACGAGATCCAGGCCACCCCGCAGCAGCGGCAGGTCGTCGAGCAGGCCGAGACGGAGATCCTGAACGCCGTCCAGGCCAAGGCGCAGGCACACAAGGGTGCGCACAAGGCCCTGTTGACCGCCTTCGCGGGCGACCAGTTCGACGCGCAGGCCTTGCAGACGTTCGCGGACGCGCGAGCGAAGGACGTGCAGGACATCGCCTCGGTGGTCATCCCGTCGCTCCAAAAGATCCACGACGCCCTGACGCCGGAGCAGCGGGCGAAGCTCGTGCAGCTCGTGCAGGAACACCATCGCGGACACGGACCACAAGGTGGATTCGGGGGCGAATAATTCCCCGCCGCGTCGCGGTGACCCCATCAGGGAACCCCCCGAGACTTCTCTGTTGGGGTCCCGCGGCGCAGCTCGGATTATCATCGCGGATGGGATGGTGAAGGCCCTTCTCATCGAAGACGATCGCAAGCTCTCCGAGCTCCTGCGTGAGTTCCTCGGGCAGCATGGCGTGGAAGCCGTCGTCGCCCCCGACGGCGTGCAGGCGCTCTCCCTGCTCACGCAGCACCGCTTCGACATCCTGCTGCTCGACCTGATGCTCCCCGGGATGGACGGGCTCACCCTGGCGCGCCGGGTGCGGGAGCGATGGCAGACCCCGATCATCATGGTGACCGCTCGCGGCGACGACGCGGACAAGATCGTCGGCCTCGAGCTCGGCGCGGACGATTACCTCGCCAAGCCTTTCAATCCGCGCGAGCTGCTCGCTCGCATCCGCGCCGTGCTGCGGCGCGCGCCGGCGGAAGCGGATGCGATCCAGTTCGTCTCCGGAGGGCTGCAGATCGATTTCGCCGCTCGCGAAGTGCGGGTCGACGGCGTCCGGCAGAGCCTGACCGCGCACGAGTACCAGGTGCTCGCCGCGCTGGCGCGGAACGCCGGGCGCGTGCTGACCCGCGAGCAGCTTCTCGACCTCGTCAAGGGCGAGCAGGCCGACGAGGCCTTCGACCGCTCCATCGACGTCCACGTCAGCCGCCTGCGGCAAAAGATCGAAATCGACCCCCGCCACCCCCGCTACGTGAAGACAGTACGCGGAGCAGGGTATCTTCTGGCGCGGGAATCGTAGATGCCTTCTCACCAGCCCCGCCGGCTCTACCTGCGCCTCTATCTCGCCTTCCTCGGCGTGATGGTGGCGGTGTTCGCGCTTTCCCTCGGCGCGAGCTTCCTGTTCGGGCGGGGAGGCCTCGGGATCTTCCGGCAGGGACCGCGCTTCGCGGAGCACCTCACGCGCATGTTGCCGCCTTCCCACGATACCGAGGGGATGGCGCGTACCGTGCTGCAGATGCACGACGAGCTCGGGGTCGACGTCTCCGTCGTGGATCTCGAGGGTAACGTGCTGTCCGCTTCGGGCGCCCCGATTGCGGTCGATCCCAGCGCATTCGGCCAACCGCATCGGAACTCGTCATGGATCCTGCGCAGCAGCGTGTTCGCGGCTCCGGTCCGCCAGCGGCGCGGTGGTCCGCCGGAGGCATACCTCCTCGTGCGCGTGCCGGAGGGAGGGCGCGTCGCGCGGATCGTGCTGTGGCTCTCCGGCGTGCTCCTCGTCTCCCTCGCGCTCGTGTATCCGCTCTCGCGGTCCATCACGCGCCCGCTCGAGCGTCTCACTGCGACGGCGGAGTCGTTCGGGCGCGGCGACCGCTCCGCCCGCTCGGGGATCAAATCCGAGGACGAGGTGGGAAGGCTGGCGCGATCGTTCGACGAGATGGCCAGCCGCATCGAGGAGACGCGCAAGTCGGAGAAGGAGCTGCTCGCCAACGTGTCGCACGAGCTGCGCACGCCGCTCGCGCGGATCCGGGTGGCGATGGAGCTGATCGAGCCGCGCGACGAGACCGTGAAACGGCGCCTTTCGGTAGTGGCCGAAGAGCTGGACGAGCTCGAGCGGCTGGTTGCCGACGTGCTCACGGCGAGCCGGCTCGATCTCGCCCAGTCGCCGCTCAAGCGCGACCGCTTCTCCGCCGAGGAGCTGGTGCAGAAGGGGCGCAACCGCATCCTCGCCCTCGAGCCGGGACGCGACGTTCAGGCGGACGTGCAGGCAGGTCTCGCGCTGGAGGGCGACGAGGGGTTGCTTTCGCGCGCCCTCGACAACCTGCTCGACAACGCCCGCAAGTACGGGGGCGGGCCCGACAAGCCCATCCGCGTCGAGGCCCGGCGCGAGGGGGCGGAGACGGTGCTCGCGGTCTCGGATGCAGGAGAAGGAATCCCGCCCGAGGAGCTGGAACGGATCTTCGATCCCTTCTACCGGGGCAGCTCGGTGAGGCACCGTACCGGAGGATTCGGCCTTGGCCTCGCCCTCGCCCGCCGCGTGGCGGAGGCGCATGGCGGGCGCATCCGCGCGCACAACCAGTCGGGCGGCGGCGCGCGCATCGAGATGCGGATCCCGGCGGGGCCGCCTGAGCTTCCGCCGCCCTAGGCCGGCAAGAGCGAGTCGAGCAGCGCGGGCACTTCCGACCGCACGGCGATGCCCGCGAGCGTCGCGCGGGGCACGAAGCCCTCCTCGGCCGCGCCGCGCAGGAACGAGAGGAGAGGGGCGAAATATCCTTCGACGTCGAGCAGTCCGATGGGCTTGGAATGCAGGGAGAGCTGACGCCAGGTGATTGCCTCGAACAGCTCGTCGAGCGTCCCGCAGCCGCCCGGGAGCGCCACGAACGCGTCGGCGAGCGCCGCCATCGTCGCCTTGCGCGCGTGAAGCGTCCCGACGATGCGAAGCTCGGTGAGGTGCTGGTGGGCGATCTCGCGATCGGAAAGGGCCTGCGGCAGGACGCCGATCACTTCGCCTCCGGCAGCGAGGGCAGCGTCCGCGCACAGTCCCATCAGACCTTGGGCGCCGCCGCCGTAGACGATCCCCACGCCTCGCTTTGCCGCGCTCGCTCCGAGGGCCCGGGCGGCATCGGCGTAAGCCGCCTTCGACCCCTTGCTCGATCCGGCGAAGACGCACAACCGCTTCATCGAAACCTCCCCGAAACGTTGGCGCAACGTCGCCAGGATACAGTGAGACGCTCAGAGGAGGGTCCGGCATGAGGAAGGCGATCCCGGCGATCGCGATCGCGGTGGTGCTGATCGCGCTCTGGGCTTTTCGCCGCGAAGAGATCGGCCTGTTGCGGGCCGGTGCGCCGTCGCAGGACGGTTCCGCGAAGGTCGCCTCCGGATCGCGCTCGTATGCAGCCTCGGGCGGCGGAGGTTCGCGCCCCGCTGCGAAGACAACTCCTTCGATCAACTCCGCCAGCGACGACGCCTCGCTGATCGACCACACGCCTCCCCTGGAGAATCCGGCCACTGCGAAGGACGGCTTCGTCGAGGCGCGAGCGACGGCGCACGACAAGCCGATCGCATTCGCCGAAGTGCGACTCTACGCGCGGCTCCGCGTGACGCCGGGAGTGGGCGAGCAGCCCTGGCGGGTGGCGGGCGTGGCCAAGACGGGACGCGACGGCCTGGTCCGGATCCCCGCCCGCCCGGGAGCGTACCTCGTGGCGGCGCGGGCGGACGGCTTCGCTCCCGCGCGCAAGGAATTCATCCGGGCCTCGGGCGACCCGGTCACGCGCGTCGAGCTGGATCTTTCGAAGGGCGTCTCCCTGGCGGGACGGACCGTGTCCAAAGGGGGGCGCGAGCCTGTCTCGCTGGCCCAGGTCACCGTGGTGGACATGCCGCGAACCACGGGCCGGGGTCAGCCCGGGCGGCGGGGACCCTTCCGCGTCGGCCCCAGGGCCGCCTCGCCCATCGACGAGGTCGCTCCGGTAGAGGAGCGCTCCACGGCGACGAGCGATCAAGACGGCCGCTTTCGCGTCGAGGGCCTGGAGCCGGGACGATATCGGGTGGAAGCCCAGGCGACCGGGACGGCCCGTGCGATCGCGGCGCCGGTCGTCGTTCCCGTAGGCCAGGACCTGGTCCTGGAATTGGCCGCGGCGAGCTTCATCGAGGGATCGGTCGTCGACTCCGAAGGCAAGCCCGCGGCCGGAGCGGAGGTCATCGCCACGGGAGGCCCGAGCGTCGTCTACGGCGAGACGACCGATACGGGGACCTTCTCCTTGGAGGTCGAGCCGCGCACGCATTTCCTCTCTGCGCGCTCGAAGGACCAGGCGGGCAAGGCGCGCGATCCGGTCAGCGTCGCCGCGGGCCAGACCGCACGGGGAGTGAAAATCCAGCTCAGCCCGGGCGCATCGCTCGCCGGCGCGGTAGTGGCGCGGGCCACCTCTCTGCCCATCGCCGGAGCGCGCATCAATCTCTCTCCGGCGGGCGCCGGGGGAAACCTGGGCGGAGCCATCACCGATGCTTCGGGCAGCTTCCTCATCGGCGGGCTCCCGCCGGGCCAGTACGACGCGGACATCTCCGCCGACGGGTTCACCTCCGAGGAGCGCCGAGGCCTCGTGCTCCAGGAAGGGCAGCGCTTTCCGCTGCAGGTCGCGCTCAAGGCCAACGGGACGCTTTCGGGCGTCGTCCACGACCTCGCCGGCAAGACGGTGATCGGCGCCGTGGTCCGCGCCAGCCCGCAGTTCGGCGATCCTTTCGGAGAGGCGCGCACCGATTCCACCGGCGCATATCAGCTGGCTGGGCTCCCGGCGGGCCGCCTCATGGTCGCCGCGTTGCGGGACGGCTCCGCGCTTGGATCCCGGCAGATCGCCGACGTTCCGGAGGGCGGCGTCGCGCGGCTCGACCTCACGCTCGCCGAGGAAGGACTCCTCACCGGCAAGGTGACGACCAAGTCCGGCGCACCCGTTCTCGACGGCTCCGCCGTGGTCCAGATCTCGCCTTCCGGCGGCGGATTCGCGATGGCCAACTTCGGCTCGGTGCCCGTCGACCCGGACGGGTCCTACCGAGCCTCGGTGCCGGCCGGAGCGTATCGGATCACGGCCGGCCCGCCGGGCGGACGCGTGATGGCGCGAGGTCCCTCGAATGCGGTCTTCGCCACGGTCCAGGCCGGACAGACGGTCTCTCGCGACGTGGTGGTGGACGACGCTCCCGATTCGCAAACGGGTCTGACCGGCATGGTGCTCGAGCCGGGCGGAGCGCCCTCGGCGGGGGCCTTCGTGATGGTGCTGAGCGCCAACCAGCGCGTCATCTTCGCCGTGCCCGCGGACGACTCGGGCGCCTTCCACGTCGACCGGGCGCGCTCCGATCTGCCCGATGTCTTCGACGTGAGCGCCATGAACGGCGGGCGGATGGGGAAGACATCCGTCGCCACCGGCCAGACCCAGACCGCGATCCAGCTGCAGCCGGCCGCGACGCTTCGCGGGCACGTCGCCTCGTCAGCGAAGGTAGATGGGTTCACGATGACCATCACCATCAAGCAGGGCGGGCGCATGTCCTGGTTCGGCGCCGGCCCTCCGGGCGGGATGCAGCGGCAATTCCAGTTCGCGGGCGATCAGTTCGTGGCGGACGATCTCCCCGCGACCGACGTGAGCGTGCACGTCGTCACCAGCGACGGACGCACCGGCGACGGCGCGGCGAGCCTCGTCTCCGGCCAGCCCTACCAGCTGGACATCGCGCTGCAGGACGCGGGCAACGTGCTCGGGCGCGTCGTCGACGAGACGGGCGCGCCGGTCCCGGGAGCGTTCGTCACGCTCGATCGCACTCCCTCGATCGGCGGCGACGAACGCATCTCCGGGCCCGACGGAAGGTTCCGCCTCGTCAACGTCGCGCCCGGCAGTCACTCGTATCTCGCATTCGCGCCGAACTTCCGCTCCACCCAGAACAATTTTTCGCTGCAACCGGGCCAAGCCCTCGATCTCGGCGACGTCCGCATCCAGCGCACCTCCACGCCTCCGGGCAACGTGGGCGTGGCGATAGGCGGATCCGACGCTGCGGTGCAGGTGAGCTTCGTCTTCCCCGAGGGCCCCGCGGCGCGGGCTGGAATGCAGGTCGGCGATCAGCTGGTGCAGATCGACGGCAAAGCGGTCGCGACGATTTCCGATGCCAGGACGAGGCTACCGGGCGACCCCGGCTCGATGGTATCGGTGACCTTCGTGCGCAACGGCGGCTCGCCGCAGGTGGTGGCGATCCAGCGCCAGCCTTCCACCTGACGGACCTCCCTCGTGCCAGATCGCTTCGTCACTGCCCAGTTCGATCGCGGCCAGAAGCCTGTCGTCACCGTCGTCAACGAAGCGAAGACTGACTGGGGCGTTCCTCCCGCCGCCCTCGTCGAGGCGCTCCGGAAATATGTCGACGAGCGATTCACGCCTGTGTGGGGAGTTCCGGCGACGATCGCGGCGGGCGCCGCGATCAAGAAGGGAACGTGGGGCCTCGTCTTCCTCGACGACGCCGATCAGGCAAACGCGCTCGGCTATCACGATCTCACGCCCGAGGGTCTCCCCCTTGGAAAAGTGTTCGTCCGCACCACGCTCTCGAGCAAGAACCTGGTCAGCGTCACGGCGTCGCACGAGCTCTCGGAGATGCTCGCCGACCCGGCCATCGACCTCGCCGCCGAGGCACCGGACGGGACCTTCTACGCTTATGAAGTCGCCGATCCCGTCGAGGAGGAGACGTTCGAGATCGACGGCATCCCGATGAGCAACTTCGTCTATCCGAGCTGGTTCGAAGGATTCCGCAAAGCGAACAGCGACAAGTTCGACGATCTCGGGAGCTGCAAGAAGCCATTCCAGATCCGGCCCGGCGGGTACATGTCGATCTTCAAGGAGGGGCAGTGGACGCAGATCTTCGGGAGCAAGCGGTCCGAGAACCGCTTCCAGCGCGAAGACCGCCGGGAACGCCGGCCGACCCGCCGCGGGCGCCCGCTCGAGATTTCCCAGCTCACCCCCGCTGGGCAGCGCGAGGGCCCAGCACTCGCGCGAAGATCGCGGGGGCGTGCCTGAGCTCGCGGTCGAGGTCGAACGCCTCGTCGAGGTCCTTGGGCGACAGGCGAGCTTGCACCTCGGGATCCGAGCCGAGCAGCTCCTTGAAGTCGCGGTCCTCGTCCCACACCCGCATCGCGTTGCGCTGCACCACCGCATAGGCGGCCTGACGCTCCATCCCGCTCTCGATGAGCTTGAGCAGGACCGGTTGCGAGAAGACGAGGCCGCGGGTCGCGCGCAGGTTCTCGAGCATGCGCTCGGGATACACGCGCAGGCCCTCCATCAGCCCGGCGAAGCGGTGGAGCATGAAGTCGAGCGTGACCGTCGCGTCGGGACCGATCACCCGCTCGACGCTGGAGTGGCTGATGTCGCGCTCGTGCCAGAGGGCAACGTCCTCGAAGGCGCTCACCGCGTAGCCGCGAAGGAGCCGCGCGAGACCGCAGAGGTTCTCGCTCAGGATCGGGTTGCGCTTGTGGGGCATCGCGCTCGATCCCTTCTGCCCCTTGCCGAACGCCTCCTCCACCTCGCGCACCTCGGTGCGCTGCAGGTGCCGGATCTCGGTCGCGAACTTCTCGATCGAGGTGCCCGCCAGGGCGAGGGCATTGAAGTACTCGGCGTGCCGATCGCGATGGACGATCTGGGTGGAGACCGGCTCGGGCAAGAGGTCGAGACGTTTGAGCGCCGCCTCTTCGATCTGCGGAGACAGATGCGCGAAGGTCCCGACCGCGCCGCTGATCTTGCCCCGAGCGATGACCTCCCGCGCACGCTCGATGCGCGAACGGGCCCGTGACAGCTCGTCGGCCCAGACGAGGAGCTTCCACCCGAAAGTCGTCGGCTCGGCGTGGATGCCGTGCGAGCGGCCGATGCAGGGCGTGCCCTGGTGCTCGAGCGCCCGCTTCACCACCGCCTCGCGCGCCTTGTCGACGCCGGCGAGGAGCAGGTCGGCCGCGTCGCGCAGCAGCATCGCTAGCGAAGTGTCGAGGACGTCCGAGCTGGTCATGCCGAAGTGCAGGTGGCGCGCCGCCGGTCCGATGCGCTCCTCGAGGAAGGTGAGGAAGGCGATGACGTCGTGGCGCGTGACCTTCTCGATCTCGTCGATGCGCTCCGCGTCCGCGGCGGTGAAGACCGGCGCCTTGCGCTCGCATTCGGCGACCGCGTCGCGCGGCACGAGGCCGGCCTCCGCCATCGCGTTCGCGGCCGCCAGCTCCACTCGCAGCCAGCTCTGGTAGCGGTTCTCGGGGGTCCAGAGCCGGGCCATCTCCGGACGGCTGTAGCGGGGAATCATGCCGCTGCGGTGTACCGGCTGCGGGAGCCGATCTCAAGCGAAGAGCGCGAGCTGCTGGGGCCTGGGCCTCGAGCGGCCGCCGTCGATCCCGATCTCGAGCGGGGGAAGCGCGCGCAATTGCGAAGCGACGAGAAGCGTCGCGCCGCCCGCCCGAGCCTGCAGCGCGGCTTCCGCCTCCCGCCGGGCGTAGGCCTCGGTGTTGTTCTGCTCGGAGAGATGGGCGAGGACGACGTGCCTGAGCCCGGGATGCGCTGCGCGGCGAAGGAGCTGCGCGCCTTGCGCGTTGGAGAGGTGCCCGAGGTCCGAGAGGACCCGGCGCTTGAGGGATGCCGGGTAGGGTCCCTCCGCTACCAGCCGCGGATCGTGGTTCATCTCCACGACGAGCACGTCGAGGTCTTTCAGGGCGGCGCAGACTCCCCTGGCCGGGAAGCCGAGGTCGGTGACCACGGCAGCGCGGATGGTGCGGCCGTCTCCCAGGCGCTCTTCGACGAGGTAGGCGACCGGCTCGCGAGCGTCGTGCGGAATGGGAATGGCGCGAATGCGCAAGGAGCCGAGCACGAGGTCGGCATACGCTCCGGCGGCGCCACCCGGGAGCGGAAAACGAAGCTCGCTGGGAGGCGGATCTCGCAGCGCCCGGAATGTCCCGGCGGTGGCGTGCACCCGCGCTCCGATCTTGCGGGCGATGACCGCGGTGCCGAAGCAATGATCGGCGTGCTCGTGGGTGAGGCAGATGTCGGTCAGGTCGCGCACGTCGAGGCCGGCCTGGGAGCAGCGGCGGCGCGTCTCGCGCAGGGAAAGGCCGGCGTCGATGAGGACACGGGCTCCCGGCGCCTCGACGAAGACGCAGTTCCCGGCGCTGCCGCTCGACAGGACGCAAAGGCGCACTCGCTCGGTCCCTCCGCGCTGCAATCGCGCGTGTAGCAGAAGCGATCGCCAGCCCACAAGTGCCGACGCTGTGCTAGAGAGGCGCGATGCCGCGTTTGAAAAAGAGCGTCAAGCATCGCAGCAAGGAGAAGCAGAAGGCGCAGAAGCGCCGCCGGATCCGCCGCGTCAAGAGCCTGCGGAAGGGGCGGAGGGGCCGCTAGCGGCCGGTATGGCCGAAACCGCCCGCCCCGCGCGCCGTCGCGGGTAGCTCCGCGGTTTCGCGCAGCTCCGCGCGGACTACCGGGGCCACCACCAGTTGGGCGATGCGCTCCCCTCGCGAGAGGTCGACGTCGCGCGCCCCGAGGTTGATGAGGATCACGGCCACCTCGCCGCGGTAGTCGGCGTCGATGGTTCCCGGGCTGTTCAGGCAGGTCACCCCGAGCCGGAACGCGAGACCGCTGCGAGGACGCACCTGTCCCTCGTATCCGTGGGGCAGCGCGATGGCGATGCCGGTGGGAACCATCGCGCGCTCGCCGGGCCCGAGATGCACGGGCTCGTCGGCGCGCAGATCCAGACCCGCCGCGCCGTCGGTGGCGTAAGCGGGAAGCGCCAGCGGCTCGCCCCGATCGCCGACTCGCTGCACGTCGATGCGAATGGCCATACGGACATTTGTACCGCTTCCGCGAGCGGGGCAAACGTGGCAGTTTTTCGCCGATGGACGTGGCGGTGGTCGGGGCAGGAGTGATCGGCCTCACGAGCGCCCTCCGCCTCGCGGAAGCGGGATTGCGGCCTCTGGTGATCGAGCGCGGCGATCCCGGACGCGAGGCGAGCTGGGCGGCGGCCGGGATCCTCGGCGCGCAGTCCGAATCGCACGGCGCGGGACCGTTCTTCGAGCTCTGCCTGCGTTCCCGTGCGCTGTACGGCGAGCTGGCGGGCCACCTGCTCGATCGCACCGGCATCGACGTCGGCTACCAGCGGTGCGGCGTCCTCCATCTCGCCCACGACGACGATCGCGCCGCCGTCCTGCGGGAGGTGCACGCCTGGCAAGTAGGGCGCGGTCTCCGCAGCGAGCTTCTCGAGCAGGTTCCTGGCCATCCCAGGGCGCGCCTCGGGGTCTTCATGCCCGACGACGGACAGGTCGACACCCGCGCTCTGCTCGAGGCCCTTCGCAGCGCGGTCGTGTCGCGCGGCGCGCAAATCTTGCGCGCCCGCGTCGTTCGCGTGGTCCACGAGGACGGCAGGCTCGCCGCGGTGGAGACGGAGTCGCAAAGCATCCCCACCGGTCTTTGCGTCGTCGCCGCGGGCGCCTGGTCGTCGGCGGTCGAAGGGGCGAACGTGCATGGCGTCCACCCCGTGAAGGGCCAGATGATCGCCTACGCGCCGCCGCCGGTCCCCTGGAAATCCGTGGTCTACGCGGGCAAGGGCTACGCGGTGCCCCGCAAGAACGGACCGCTCCTCGTCGGCGCGACGCAAGAGGAGGCCGGATTCGATAAGTCGACGACCGCCGAGGGACTGGCGGCGCTCCGGGCGATCGCCGCGACGTTGTCGGACGACCTCGCGCTCGCGACGCCTTCCGATCAGTGGGCGGGATTGCGGCCCGCCACCGCCGACGGACTGCCCATCATCGGCTTTTCCGCCCGCTCGGTAATCGCGGCCACGGGCCACTACCGCAACGGGATCCTGCTTGCTCCGGCCACCGCCGAAGCGGTGGTGGACCTCGTCGCCGGAAGGCCGCGGCAAGATTTGCGCGACTTCGACCCCGGTCGCTTTGCGCCTGACGACTGATCTAGACTCACCTCCTTTCCAGCGAGGAGGACTCCCAATGTCCGACGCCAAGGCCGGCGAACGCATCATCCCTGTCCCCCCGGCGTTCTCGCAAAAGTCCCGCGTCAAGTCGCTCGACCAGTATCGCGCGCTCTACGACCGATCGATCTCCGATCCGGACGGCTTCTGGGCAGAGCAAGCCGAGCGCATCACCTGGTTCAAGAAATGGGACAAGGTCTCCCGCTGGGATTTCCACACCGCGAAGATCGAGTGGTTCGTCGGCGGCAAGACCAATGTTTCGGTTAACTGTCTCGATCGCCACGTCGCCTCGCCGCGCAAGACCAAGGCGGCGCTCATCTGGGAAGGCGATTCGCCCGACGAGTCGCGCGTCCTCACCTACCAGGACCTCCACCGCGAGGTGCAGAAGTTCGCCAACGTGCTCAAGAAGCAGGGGGTCAAGAAGGGCGATCGCGTCACCATCTACATGCCGATGGTGCCGGAACTGCCCATCGCCATGCTTGCCTGCGCGCGCATCGGCGCCATCCACAGCGTGGTGTTCGGCGGTTTCTCGGCCGAGTCCTTGCGCAACCGGATCCTCGATTGCGAGTCCCCCATCGTCATCACCGCGGATGGCGGATTCCGGGCGGGGCGGCTGATTCCGCTCAAGCAGACGACCGACACGGCAATCGCGGGAATTCCTTTCGTGCGCAAGGTGATCGTCCTACGGCGCACGGGGAAGGACATTCCCTGGACCGACGGCCGTGATGCCTGGTGGCACGATCTGATGAAGGGCGCTCCGGCCGATTGCCCGCCCGAGCAGATGGACGCGGAGGATCCGCTCTTCATCCTCTACACCTCCGGCTCGACGGGAAAGCCGAAGGGCGTCCTGCACACCACCGCCGGTTATCTCGTCTACGCGTCCCTGACGCACGAGTTGGTCTTCGATCTGCGCGACGACGACACCTACTGGTGCACCGCCGACATCGGGTGGGTCACCGGGCACAGCTACATCGTGTACGGGCCGCTCGCGAACGGAGCGACGAGCCTGATGTTCGAGGGCGTCCCGCAGTATCCCGATTGGGGACGCTTCTGGGACGTCATCGACAAGTACCAGGTCTCGATCCTCTACACCGCGCCTACCGCGATCCGCGCCATCGCGCGCGAGGGCGACGAATGGCCCAGGAAGCACGATTTGAGCTCGTTGCGCCTTCTCGGCACGGTCGGCGAGCCGATCAATCCCGAAGTGTGGATGTGGTACTTCCGGACCATCGGCCACGAGAAGTGCCCCGTCGTCGATACCTGGTGGCAGACCGAGACCGGAGGAATCCTCATCACTCCCTTGCCGGGAGCGATCGCGCAGAAGCCGGGCTCCGCGACGCTGCCGTTCTTCGGCATCGAGCCCACCGTGGTGGACGAGAAGGGGAACGTCCTCGAAGGCGCGTGCAGCGGGAACCTCTGTCTCTCCCGCGCCTGGCCGGGAATCATGCGCGGCGTCTACGGCGATCCGGAGCGGTTCAAGACCACCTACTTCTCGACGTACCCGGGCCGCTACTTCACCGGCGACGGCTGCAGGCGCGACGAGGACGGCTACTACTGGATCACCGGGCGCGTGGACGACGTCATCAACGTGAGCGGCCACCGCATCGGCACGGCCGAGGTGGAGAGCGCGCTGGTCTCCCACAACTCCGTCGCCGAGGCTGCCGTGGTCGGCTTCCCGCACGACATCAAGGGCCAGGGCATCTACGCCTACGTAACGCTGAAACAGGGGCAGACGGGCAGCGCTCCCCTCCGCGACGATCTCGTCGCCCACGTCCGCAAGTCCATCGGCGCCCTGGCAACGCCGGACGTGATCCACTGGGCGCCCTCGCTCCCCAAGACGCGCTCGGGGAAGATCATGCGCAGAATCCTGCGGAAGGTCGCGGCGGGCGAGTTCGACCAACTCGGGGATGTGTCGACGCTGGCGGACCCGTCGGTGGTGGATCAGCTGGTGCAGGAGAAGAAGGCGCGGACGGGGCGGTAGCAGTCTGCCCCGCTGGGTCTCACTGTGCCCTCACGGATTGAATGCCGCACGGAGCCCGAAAGTGAGCCAGAGATGGGGGCTCGTGGCGGTGAGAGATCCGGAAGAGGCGCCTAGAATCCCGGAGGTGCTGCCGTCCCTGTACGTCCCGAGCGACACCGCAGCGAACGGTCCGAGCCGCAGTCCCGGCGCCACGGCCACATGCACACCGCCCTGGAGCATGAGGGATTCGAGCCCGCGCACCATCGCCTCCTGGCCGGCGGCGCCCCTGAACTCCGAGTAGCTCAGCCACTCGTAGCCGATGCCGATCCCGAACCACGGATCGAAGCGCGTGTCGGGCGTCAGGTGGAATTGGAGGTTTCCACCGACCCGGACGTTGTGCTGCGAGCAGTCGTCGCCTGCGCCACAAGTTCCCGTAAAGAGGAACCCGTAGCTGCCGTACAGGCCCGCGTAGAGCTTCGGCGTGAACCTGTACCCTACGTCGATCCAGAGCGGAATCCCTCCGGTGGTGACGTCGCGGATGCCGAGATCGCTGACGACGTCGCCCAGCGGAACGGCGTATGCGGAGCGAACGGCGATTTCGAGACCGGTCGGTGCGGCCATCGCAGCGATGGGGAACGCCAGCAACGCGGCCACAGCCATCGGGAACCGCATGTCACCTCCGGCCGGGCCGCGCTTTGCGGATCGCGCTCCGCGGCCGGGGGGACATCGCACGGACCTGGGTCTTGTGCCAGTCCCGTGCGCTTCCGGCGATCAGTCGTCGAGGTCTTCGATCCCCGCCGCGAACCAGGCTCCGCCGGTGTTCCGGATGAGCAGCACGGGGCTCGCGCAGCCGGCGGGCGCCGGAGTCAGCACGTCGTCGATGCGGAAATCGCCGTTCGGCTGGAGCCGCACGCCGGCCGGGTTTGTGCTCCGCAGCGTGAAGGGCGCCGCCGCCTCGCAGATCAGCGTCGCGAACACGCTCTGATTCGCGTTTCCGCCGATGCCGTTGCCGCCCGCGAGCAGAAGACCCTTGCCGCGCACGCTGATGCGGCCATCGAACGTGACCGTGGCACGCAGATCCGCGATCGTCCAGATCTGTCCGGGAGGCTGGACGCCGCGGACGATGTTGCGGTTGACGACCGTCGCGGTCGCCGCCGTACCTTGCCCGGACGAGACCGGGATGACTCCGATTCCGCCCTTGAATTTCACGAGAGTGTCGTCCGCCGCGGCATGGCGCACGATCCCGAGGCAAAGCACCAACGCAAAGATGGTCTTCAACATGGTCTGGCCCCCACTTCGTGCTGCGATTGGCGCGCGAGATGGCGCGGTCGCGAGGAGGATGACCTCCTGCGCGGCGGGGGACGCTAGACCTTGCCGGCGTGGAGATCCAGAGGCGCTACGTTTCGAATCCGCAACATCCCGGTGGAGCGGCGGCCGCGCCTTCGCTTCAGCGCGTCTCGGCTTGCGCGGCGGCCTTGTCGACGGCCTCCTGCTGCTGGCGCTCGAGATCGTGGGTCTTCTCGCGAACCTGATCGAGCTGCCGCCTGGGAGCGCTGTGCGCCTCCGAGCTCGGACCGGCGGTGCGATCGAGCTCGGTCTTGGCGACGAAGGCGACCAGCGCGAGCCCGAGGATGAGGACGACGATCTTGCCCATGCCCCGAGCATCGCAAGCTCGGGGCGCTACCGGCAAGGTGGGGAAGGCGGCGCGCAGGTGCGCTGCCGGCGCCTACGCCTTCTGCTGCTGCCGTCCGTCTCCCGCCCCCTGGCCACCCTGCTCGGCAAGGGCCTCTTTCCGCGAGAGGCGGATCTTCCCGCTGCGGTCGACGGAGACGACCTTCACCAGCACCTCGTCGCCTTCCTTGAGCACGTCCTCGACCTTCTTCACTCGCGCGTTGGCGAGGTCGGAGATGTGCACCAGACCGTCAGTGCCGGGGAAGATCTCGACGAAGGCGCCGAACTCCATGATCCGGCGCACCGTGCCGAGATAGGTCTTCCCGACCTCGGCTTCCTGGGTGAGGGCGCGGATCATCTTGATCGCCTGATCGACGCTCTCGCTCGAGGCGGAGGCGATGGCGACGCTGCCGTCGTCCTCGATGTCGATGCTCGCGCCGGTGCGGGCGATGATGTCCTTGATCACCTTGCCGCCCGGCCCGATGACGTCCTTGATGCGGGAGACGGGGATGCGGATGGTGGTGATCTTCGGCGCGTACTTGGAGATGTCGGCGCGCGGCGTGGCGATCGACTTCGCCATCTCGGCGAGGATGTGGAGCCGGCCGCGGCGAGCCTGCTCGAGCGCGTCGGTGAGGATCTGTTTGTCGACGCCCGTGATCTTGATGTCCATCTGGATGGACGTGATCCCCTTGGCGGTCCCGCAAACCTTGAAGTCCATGTCGCCGAGGTGATCCTCGTCGCCGAGGATGTCGGAGAGGATGGCGATCTTGTCATCCTCCTTGATGAGGCCCATGGCGATGCCGGCAACCGGAGCCGCGATGGGGACGCCCGCGTCCATCAGCGAGAGGCAGCCGCCGCACACGGTCGCCATGGAAGACGAGCCGTTGGACTCGAGGATGTCGCTCACAACGCGGATCGTGTACGGGAACTTGTCGTCGGGCGGCAGCATCGCGCGGAGGGCGCGCTCGGCGAGCATGCCGTGGCCGATCTCGCGGCGGCCCGCGCCGCGCAGCATCTTCACCTCGCCGACCGAGTAGGGCGGGAAGTTGTAGTGCAGCATGAACTTGCGGAAGGACTGCCCCTTGAGGCTTTCCATCCGCTGCTCGTCGTCGCTGGTGCCGAGAGTGGTGGTGACGAGCGCCTGCGTTTCACCGCGGGTGAACAGGGCAGACCCGTGCGCCCGCGGCAACAGCCCCACCTGCGAAGAAATGGAGCGGATCTCGTCGTTCTTCCGTCCCGCGATGCGCCGGCCCTCGTGGGTGATCATCCGCCGCATGTGGTCGTACTTGAGATCCTCGAGCGCCGTCTTGACGTCCTTCTCCTTGCCCGCGTACGGTGCCCCTTCGGCGCAGAGCTGCGCTACCACTTCCTTCTTGATCTCGGAGAGCCTCCCGTAACGCTCGTGCTTCACGTCGAGCCGGTAGGCCTCGCCGACGCGCTGCGCGACGGCATCGCGGACCCGCTGAGCTACTCCCTCCGCGAGGGGCGTCTTCTCGAAGGAGCGCTTCGGCTTCCCGACTTCCTTGCGGAGCCGCTCCTGTCCGTCGAGGAGCTCTTCGATGGCGCGCTGCCCGAAGAGCAGGGCCTCGATCATCGTGTTCTCGTCGATTTCCTTGGCGCCGCCTTCCACCATGAAGATGGAGTCGCGGGATGCGGCCATGATCACGTCGAGGTCGCCCTGCGTCCGCTCCTCCTCGCTGGGATTGGCGATGAGCTTGCCGCCCACGCGGCCGACCCGGACGCCCGCGAAGGCGAAGGGGAAGGGGATGTCGCTCACCGCCAGCGCGTAGGAGGCGCCGGTCAATGCCAGCACGTCGGTGTCGTACTGGTTGTCGGCCGAGAACACTGTCGCGATGATCTGGGTGTCGTGCTGGTAGCCCTCGGGAAAGAGCGGGCGGCAGCTCCGGTCGATGAGGCGCGAGATGAGCGTCTCGCGCTCGGTGAGCCGCCCTTCGCGCCGGAAGAAGCTCCCGGGAATGCGGCCGGCGGCGGAGAGCCGCTCCTGGTAGTCCACCGTGAGCGGGAAGAAATCGAGCCCTTCCTTCTTCTCCTTGGCGCTCACCGCCGTCACCAGGACCACGCTATCCGCGGCGCGCAACACGACCGAACCGTCGGCCTGTTTGGCGAGCGCCCCCGTCTCCACGGTGATGGTCTGGTTCCCGACCTTTGCGGTCACCGTCTTGGCATCCATGCGCAACGTCCTTTCGCCGCCCCGCGGCGTCTTCCCTCTTCGTTTGCGTTCGTCGGGGACGTACCCCGGTCAAGGCGCGACGGCTTCTCGCCGCCGCTGCGGCCTGTCCGGGGGGAGCGTTCGGAGCCTTCGTCGCGAGAGGAAACTCGTTTCCTCTTCCGAGGAGGGACCGACCGGCTTCCACCGAACCGCCGCCGTCTATCTAACGCGCCGGGGGGCGCCATGCCGGACGCGCCCCCCGCAAACCCATTATTTGCGGATACCGAGCCCGTCGATGAGCTTCTTGTACCGCATCGAGTCCTTGGTCTTGAGGTAATCGAGCAAGCGCCGACGCTGGCCTACCAGTTTCAAGAGCCCGCGCCGGGAGTGATGGTCCTTCTTGTGGGTCTTGAAATGCTCCGTCAAGTAGAGGATCCGCTCGGTGAGGAGCGCGACCTGTACCTCCGGAGAACCCGTGTCACGGTCGTGCGTGCGGTATCTTACGACGACGTCCTGTTTCCTGGTCTCGAAATGCAGCGGCCCTGAGCTCATCTGTTCTCCGATCCGGCTCCCCGAACCTCCGCCGGCCGGGCGGGAGGACGAGCGAGCAAAGGCACCGGGGGTCTCCCGGAAAGGCGCCGGACCCTACTGGTACCCGGTACCCGGGTCAAGCAGGTTGCGCTGGCTCTTCCGGAGAGCGGACGGACCCGGGCTCGCTCTCTCCCTCGGCACGGGGGAGCTCGAACCAGAAAAGAGCCCCGCCGGACGAGGACCGGCGCACTCCGACCTGCCCGCCGTGGGCCAGCACCAGGCGTTTGACGGTGGCGAGACCGAGGCCGATTCCGCTCTTCTTCGCCGCGGTTTCCTTGCCTCGCACGTACGGCTCGAAAATCCGGTCGCCCAGGTCCTCGGGAACCCCCGGACCGCTGTCCTCGACCTCGAAGACGACCGAGGCGCGGCGCGGGCGGACGGAGACGTGCACGCGGCGGAGGGTAGCCTCGCCCATGTACTTGAGGCTGTTCCGCACCAGGTTGGTGAGCAGGATGGCGAGGACCCCCGGCGAGCAAGCCACGGCAACGTCCGGCGGCGGTTCGATGGCGAGATCGACGTTCTCCGCCGCGGCGGGCGGGCGCAGCTCTTCTTCGAGCCCGGCGAACACCTCGGGAACCGAAGCATGGATTCCCGGGTCCGGCATGGCCCCGGCGCGGGCAAACGCGAGCAGCGCGTCGACCACCGACCGGACCCGCGTGAGGCTGGACCTTCCGCGCGAAATCGCGCTGTGTGAGGCGGGGCCGCCCGTTTTCTCCGCGAGCGAAAGCGCCAGCGAGACGCCGGAGAGGGGGCTCAGCACGTCGTGCGCGACCCGCCCGGCGAACTGTTCGAGCTCGGCGGCTTTCCGCTCCATGAGCTGGCGGTTCTCCTCTTGCAACTGGAGGACCTGGCGGACGGCCCGCACGGCCAGCCACGCCGCGATGGCGGCGAGGATCGCGCTGAGCGCGTCGAGCTCCAGGGCAAGGCGGTTGGCCCGCTCGTGAGTGGTCTCGATGCTGGCGGCCATCTGCTCCGCTTCGTGCGCGTCGATGTCGAGAAGCTCCTGGGCCGTATCCGCCGCGGCCTCTCCGTAGGGCAGCATGTCGTGCAGAGGCGGTATCCGGCCGGCGCGTTTCTGCACGAGGGCGCGCTCCACCGATTCGTCGAAAGCGCGTACGGCGGCTAGAAGACGGGGGAAGACCGCGCGCTCGGCGTCGGACATCGGGGGGAGCGCCTGGAAGCGGAGTTGCGCGCGATCGAGCTTCTGCCGCGCGTCGGCGATCTCGGCTTCGATGTCTTTGCCCGGCCGCTCGTCCTCGCCACGGACGAGCGCTTCGATGCGTCGCACCTCGGACCGGACCGTCGCCATCGTCTCGATCCCCGGAGCGGCGTCGCGAGAGATGCGCAGCGACAGGTCTCGCACCTCTCGTGCAGCACGTTGTGCGACCATCGTCGATCCGACGAAGGCGAGTACGACCGCCGTAAAGGCGGCGACGAGATAGACGACGGTGCGCGCCTTCATGGCGCTTCTGGTAACCCGCGACCGCACTGCTCGCCACCTTGTCAGGGAGACGACGTATTGCCCTCATGGTAGCGATGGCGCGATGGGAACAGCGCTGATCACGGGAGCGTCGTCCGGCCTCGGCGCCGAGTATGCGAGGCTCTTCGCCGCGGACAAGCACGACCTCGTGCTGGTGGCGAGGCGCAAGGATCGGCTCGACGCGCTCGCCGGCGAGTTGCGGTCGGCGCACGGGGTAAAAGTGGAAGTAGTGCCCGCCGACCTGGCGACCCCGGCTGACCGCGTGGTGGAGGAGGTCGCCCGACTCGGAGTGCAGATCGAGTTCCTCGTCAACAACGCCGGTTCCGGCGCGAGCGGCGCGTTCGCGGAGCTGGAGCTCGAGCGCGAGCTGGAGATGATCCAGCTCAACATGACTTCGCTCGTGGTGCTCACGCGGTCTTTCCTGCCCGCGATGATCGCCAGGCGAAGCGGGCGCGTCTTGAACATCGGCTCCACCGCCGGGTTCCCACCCGGACCCTTCATGGCGGTCTATTACGCGAGCAAGGCATTCGTGAACTCGTTCACCGAGGCGCTCTGGTATGAGCTGAAGGGAACCGGCGTCAGCGCCACTGTCAGTTGCCCCGGAGCCACGGCGACCGAGTTCGCCGAGGTGGCGGGCAACTCGCGCTCGCTCCTCTTCCGCCTCGGCGCCGCGAATCCCAAGGTGGTGGCCGCGCAGGGCTACCGCGCGATGATGAAGGGCAAGCCGATGGTGATCCACGGCTTGAAGAACAAGCTCACCGTCCAGTCGCTGCGCATCAGTCCCCGCGCGGTGGCGCGCGCCATCGCGGCTTCGCTGAATCCGTCACCAGGCAGGAGCAATCGATGATCGCAGTTCCCGTCGCCCTGGCAGCCGTCCTGCTCGCCGCGCCACCGCCCCCGAAGGCCGCCAAGAAGCCGGTGGCGACCGACTACGACGGCGTTCGCGTCGTGGAGAGCTACCGCTGGCTGGAGGCCTCCGAGGATCCCGAAGTGCGCAAGTGGGTTGCCGGACAGAACAAGCACGCGCGGGCGGTGCTCGATGCGCTGCCGGGCCGCGACGTCCTGCGCAAGCGCTTCACCGAGCTGCTCACGCGGCGCGAGGCCTCCTACAAAGGAGTGCGCCCGCGGCCCGGCCATCTCTTCGCGCTCAAGATCGATCCTTCGCTGCAGCAACCCGTGCTCGTCGAGCTGACCCGGCCGGATGATCGTAGCTCGGAGCGCGTGGTCGTCGATCCCAACCTGCGCGAGCCGAAGGGCCGCGTGACCATCGACTTCTACGAGCCGTCGCCGGACGGGAAGCTGGTCGCCGTATCGCTGTCGAAGAACGGCAGCGAGGACGGAACGCTCCACGTCTTCGAGGTGGCGACCGGACGCGAGCTGCCGGATCGGATCGCTCGCATCCAGTACCCGACCGCCGGCGGCAGCGTTGCGTGGGCCGCCGGATCGGACGCCGTGTACTACACGCGCTATCCGCGCAAGGGCGAAAAGCCCGATGCCGACCTCGCCTTCTTCCAGGAAGTGTGGCGGCACGAGCTCGGCACGCCGGAGAGCGCGGACCGGTACGAGATGGGCCGCGGCCTCCCGCGCATCGCGGAGATCGAGCTGTCGAGCGAAGGAGACGTGGTACTCGCGGACGTCGCCAACGGCGATGGCGGCGAGCATGCCTTCTACGTCAAGCGTGATGCCGGTTGGACCCAGGTCTCGCGGTTCGAGGACCGGCTGGTACAGGGAAGCATCGGTCTCGACGGGGGCCTCTGGTTCGTTTCCCTCGCGGGCGCGGCGCGCGGCAAGGTCGTGCGCATCGGACTGGACTCGCCTTCGTTGGTGAGCGCTCGCACCGTGGTCGAGCAGCAGCCGGGCGTCATCGAGGCCATCGAGCCGGCCGCTTCCCGCCTCTACGTCTCGGAGATGCTGGGCGGTCCCTCGCGCCTGCGCATCTTCGATCTCGCCGGCAAGGACCTCGGCGCGGTGGATACCGATCCGGTCTCGACGGTGACCGACCTCCAGCGCCTCGACGGCGATTCCCTCGTCTTCGGCTGGACCAGCTATCGGGAGCCGCTCGCGTACCTGCGGCTGGATCCGAAGCTCGCGAAGCCGGTCCGCACCGCGCTGTTCCGGAAGCCGACCGTCGATTTCAGCGACGTCGAGGTGGTGCGCGAGGAGTGCATCTCCCGCGATAGGACCAAGGTGCCGATCAGCATCCTCCGTCGCAAAGGCACGCGCCTCGACGGCAAGAACCCCGCGCTGCTCACGGGCTACGGCGGATTCAACATTGCGGTCAAGCCTCACTACGAGGACACTTCCCACGTCTTCCTCGAGCAAGGCGTGGTGCTGGCCATCGCCAACCTGCGCGGCGGGAACGAGTTCGGGAACGAGTGGCACGAGGCCGGGAAGCTCACTCACAAGCAGAACGTCTTCGACGACTTCGCCGCCTGCGCCAAGCACCTCATCGAGGCCGGCTACACCTCGCCCGATCGCCTCGCCATCGAGGGCGGATCGAATGGCGGCCTCCTCATGGGCGCGGCGCTGACGCAGCACCCGGAACTGTTCCGCGTGGTGGTCTCGCACGTCGGCATCTACGACATGCTGCGAATCGAGCAGTCGCCGAACGGCGTCTTCAACGTGACCGAGTACGGAACGGTGAAGGATCCGGCGCAGTTCCGCGCCATGCAGGCGTACTCGCCGTACCACCACGTGAAGGACGGCGTCCGGTACCCCTCGGTGCTCTTGATGACGGGCGACAACGACGGGCGAGTGGATCCCATGCAGTCGCGCAAGATGGCGGCCCGGCTCCAGGAGGCCACCCGGTCGCGGCGGCCGGTGCTCCTCCGCACCAGCTCCACGAGCGGGCACGGCATCGGCACTTCGGTGAAGGAACGGATCGAGGAGCTGACCGACTCACGCGCGTTCCTCTTCCACGAGCTCGGGGTTGCCGTGAAGACGCCGGGCAAGCCATCGTTGTGAGTCAGCGGGGGACGAGCTGCGCGTACCCCGCGAAGCGCTCGTCGATGTGCCGGACGTAGTCGACCGGCTCCGCTCCGCGGCAGTACCCGAAGCGGGTGCGCGAGGCGTACTTGCGCTGCGACAGGCGCAGGACGTATGGCGCGACCTCGCGCCACTTCTTCGCGTCCTTCTTGTCCCCGCGAGCCAGCCTGCGCGCGTCGTCGATGTGCCCCGATCCCGTGTTGTACGCGGCGAGGGCGAATCGATAACGCTCGATGTCGTCCCGGACGTCGACGTAATGGTCCTGGAGCTTCTGCATGTACTCGAGGCCGCCGCGGATCGATTGCTCCGGATCGGTCGGGTCGTCGACGCCGAGCCCGCGGGCGGTGGCGGGCATGAGCTGGAAGAGGCCCGACGCCCCCGCCCAGCTCTTCCGGCGCGGGTCGAAGTGGCTCTCCTGGTAGATCTGCGCTGCGACAAGCCGCCAGTCGAAGGCGTGCTCTTGCGCGTAGCGCCGCACCATCGCGTCATAGGGCGAGAGGGTGCCGGTCTCGCTGGCGTAGAGCTCGTTCCGGCGCGTCTTCTGGAAGCTGCGATCCTCCTCGAAGTATTTGTGGCGCAAGAGATTGAAGTCGGGCTTCTTGCGCAGCTCGCGGAAGACCGCGTCGATCTCCTTCTTCAGCTTCACGTCGCCCGGCCGCACGGCCCAGGCGAGATCGCGGTCCGCGGAAATCTCCGGTCCCATCTTCAGCCCCGCGAAGGAAGCGACATGGATCCGGGCGAGGAGGCCGTCGGCGACCGTGTAGAGGATCTCGCCCTTGGAGACGGCGGTGAGGATGGTGTCGGTCTCCCAGTCCTCCGGGACGGCGTGGACGCGAATGGCAGGCAGCCCACGAGCTTCCAGCGTCCGCGACAGATCGGTCAGCGTGTCGAAGTACGCCGAGCTGCGGCGGACGTGCACTTCCTTGCCCGCGAGATCTCCGGGCGCCGCGATGGGCGGGGCGGAGGCGCGATACACCACCACTTCGCGGGTGTGCCCCCAAGGTGCGGCGAAGAGGACTTCCTGCTTGCGCGCCTCGGTGACGGTGACCTCGGCCGCGATGACGTCGCCCTCGCCGCGCAAGAGCTGGGGAACCATGTCGCCCCAGTTGGTGGTGATGACCATGTCCACGCGGATGCCGAGCCGCTGCGCGAGCCGCTTTCCCAGCTCGTAATCGAAGCCCATGCGATGGCCGCGATAGATGAAGAAGCTGGTGTCGTTGTTGCGGGTGAGGATGCGGATGTACCCCGACCTGCGGATTTCCTCGAGCGTGCGGGGGTGATCGGGATGGCCCGACGCGCGCGTCACGATGCCTTCCGGCGCGGCGTCCTCGTTGGCTCCGCCCCCTTCGATCCGGGCGAGCGTCTCGCCGGTGGCAGCGTGCGCCTTTTGTGCGCAAACGGCGCCCAGGAGCGCGAGGGCGAACGCGAGACGGCGGGGCATGGAGAAACGGTAGCTTGCGCCGTGGCGGGCCAGTCAAGCATCCGCGCTCCCACATGAGGGGCCAAAGCCCCCACGAACACCGCGTTGCGCAAGGACCCATCCAGCCGCGACGATGAGCCGTGCCTTCGCAGAGCGACGTCCTTCGCTTCCTCGGCGCCGCCGCCCTCTGGCTGGCGCTCGATTTCGTCCGTCGCGTCCTCGGGCGCCGCGGCGCGAAGGGTCGCACGTTCGCCTTCGAGCTTCGCGCTGCCCACATCCTGGTCGGGTTCGATCTCGCGGCCTGCGTCGCGATGCTCCTGCTCCAAGGTCCCGAGAGCGCCTCGCTCCACCGCGCCGCCGCGACTGCCCGCCTTCTCTGCGGAGCGCTCGCGGGATTGCGCATTCTCGAGGCCTTCGTCTTCGCCGGGCTGCGCCTGCGCGGCAGGCTGGTCCCGCGCATCCTCCGCAGCCTGGGCGTGTGGACCATCTCGGTGGGGATGGCCGCCGCGGTCCTCCGCCACGAGTACCGGCTCGATCTCTCGAGCCTCATCGCCACCAGCGCGCTCCTCTCGGTGGTGCTAGGTTTCGCGCTCCAGGAGACGCTCGGGAACCTCTTCAGCGGCCTCACCCTCCACGCCGAGCAGCCCTTCGAGCAAGGCGAGTTCGTCAGCTTCGGGAAGTGGAGCGGGAAGGTGGTCGACGTCGGCTGGCGGTCGACCCGCATCCTCACCGGCGACGACGACGAGCTTCTCGTTCCCAACTCGCTCATCAGCCGCGAGGTGGTGCACAACCACTCGCGGCCCAACCTGCACGACTCGGTCGAGATCGCTCTCGTCCTCGACATGGACGTCGCCCCGGCCCGCTGCAAGGCGGTGCTCCGCGAGGCGGTGTCCTCATGCAGCCTGGTCCTGAAGGACCCGGCGCCCCGGGTCCTGCTCTCGGGGTTCGACCCGAACGGCGCGCTCTACAAGGTCCGCTTCTTCGGCGAGAGCTACCCGAAGCAGCGCGCCACTCTCGATGAGGTGTACGAGGCGATCTGGTACGCGCTGCGCCGGGCCGGAATCGACATGCCGTACCCGCAGCAGACGGTCAGCTTCCGCGAGAGCGCTTCCGAGGCGGAGGCGCGGCGGCGCCGGGAGAATTTCGCCGAGGCCGACGACCTGCTCTCGCGCATCGACTTCATCGCCGCGCTCCGCGCAGACGATCGCAAGATGCTCGCCGAACGGGCGCGCTATCTCGAGTACGGACCCGGCCAGTCGGTCGTCCGCCAGGGCGAGACGGGCGACACCTTCTATCTGGTGGCGCGAGGCGAGCTTTCCGTCCGCATCGAGGGCGACAAGGAAGTGGCCCGCCTCGAGCGCGGCGCCTTCTTCGGCGAGATGTCGGTCCTCACCGGGGAGCCGCGCAGCGCCACGGTAGTGGCCGTCTCCGAGGCGGGACTGCTCGAGGTGGATCGCGACGCCTTCTCCCGCGTCTTCGTGTCGAATCCGGACGTGGGCAAGGAGCTGGCGACGGTGATCGCGCGGCGCCGCATCGGTCTCGCGGATGCGCGTGCGGTCGAGCCGGCCGGGTCCCTCGCCGCGGTAGAGGGGAACCTCTTCGACCGCATCTGCGCGATGTTCGCCTTCCGCCCGCGAGCTGCCTGAAGCGCACTCGACCTTGCATTCGCGCCCGCTTCGGCTAGAGGCGGGGCATGATCGTCGATGCCCACGTGCACCTCTTCCCCGACCGCCTCGCCGAGGCGATCCGGCGCTGGTTCAGCGACCACGCCTGGGAGATCCGCTACCGGATCGGGGTCACCGAGGCGGTGCGGACGCTGCGCGAGGGCGGGGTTGGCCGCATGGTCGCGCTGCCCTACGCCCACAAGCCCGGGATGGCGCGCGCGCTCAACGACTTCACGCTCGTCATCTCCCGCGAGCATCCCGAGATCGTTCCCTGCTGCACGGTCTTCCCGGGCGAGGAAGGCGCAGAGGAGATCCTCGAGGAGGCGCTCGCGGGGCCGTTCGCGGGCGTGAAGATCCACTCGCACGTCATGCGGGTCGCGCCCGACGACGAGCGCCTCGATCCCGTCTTCCGCGCCTGCGCCCGGCACCAGAAGCCGCTCGTCATCCACTGCGGGCGCGAGCCGGCCTCGGAAGGGTACGGCATCGACGTGCGCGCGATCTCCGGGGCGGCGCGTCTGCGGCGCGCTCTCGCGCGGCATCCGGACACCATTTGCATCGTGCCCCATCTCGGCTGGGACGAGCCGGCCGAGTTCGAAGCGATGCTCGACGAGTTCGAGCACCTCTATCTCGACACCACCATGGCGATCGCGGGCTGGTTCCCGGGGGGGCCTGACCCGGAAATGTTGCGCAGGCGCCCGGACCGCATCCTCTACGGAACGGACTTTCCCAACCTTCCTTACGAGTGGTCGCGCGAGTTGGACGTGGTTCGCGCCTTGCGCCTCCCGGCTTCCGACGAGGCCCGCGTGCTCGGAGGCACCGCCGCGCGGCTCTTCGGCATCGCGTGAGTATAGGATATTTGCAATCGACCACTCAGTATCGAGGGACCGCCGGATCGACGAGCTGCGACCAGGCATCGATACCGCCCCGGAGCGAGACCGCGTCCTTGAATCCCGCCGCCCCGAGGATGAGCGAGGCGTGCAGGCTGCGCACGCCGTGGTGGCAGTAGCACACGACGAGCCGATCCTTTTCCGTCTCGATCTCCGAGGCGCGCCCGGCTAGCTCGTCCAGGGGAACGAGGAAGCTCCCCGGTAGCCGCGCGATCTCGTGCTCCCACTTCTGCCGCACGTCGAGGAGGAACGGCTTCTCGCCCTTCGCGAGCCTGTCGGCCAGATCCTGGACGGTGATCTCCCTCATGCCGGCGGCATGTTGCGCACGCGGCGCGGCAGTTGGTAGCTCAGGTGGCCGCGCACGCGTCGAGCGCAGGCAGTCAGGCGGTGCGCCCGGCGGGCATCGCCGACCAGATCGTCGACGGGTTCTCCCTTCTCGACCACCAGCCAGTCGGCGATGAGGCTCCGGTGGCACCGCCAGGGAACGGCCTCTGCGCAAAGCACCGCGACGGGACCATGGCGGGCGAGAGCCATGAGGCGCCGCGCTCCGGCGCGAAACCCGGGAGTGAGCATGTAGTCGGCGTAGTTGCGGAAGCCAGCGTTCCGGAAGCAGGGCCTTCCTTGTGGCTGCGGCGACTTCGGCCGCCGTCCGGCCAGGTCCGGAAGGGGCTCGTATCGGATGCCTGCTCTCTCGAGAGCGCGGGAAATCCGCCCTTCGCCAAAGTGCGGGAATGCGCGGGACGCGCGAATCTTGCGAACATCGGCCACCACCGCGATCCCATTCGCAGAAAGGAGCCGCACGAAGTCCCGCAACGTCCGCGTGGAATGGCCGACCGTGACGACCCGCGCGTTGCTCAGGCCCGCAGCCGCTTGCGCATCGTCCGGCGCACCGTGTCGTAACCGAGGTCGCGATAGAGCTCCCGCGCCCGCCGGTTGTTGCCGGCGACCGACAGCTCGATGTCCTGGATTCCACGCACGCGGGCCTCCGACTCGGCTTTCTGCATGAGCAGGCGCCCGAGACCCTCGCCGCGGGCCTCGCGCACGACGCCCATGGTGGTGACTTCCAGGATCCGCGCGCCCGCCGGGTCGCGCTTCTCGGTGAGCCAGAGATGTCCGAGATAGCGTCCGCCTTCCCCTTCGAGCACCCAGAGCAACGCGTCCGGTGCGCCGAAGCGTTCCTGGGTGAATCCGTGCAACTCCGCGAGGACGCCGGGCCACCGCTCGCGCAGCAGCGCACGCTCGCGGTCGGTCGACTCGCCGAGGGCGTCGACGGCGGTCTCCAGATCGAGCGCGAGGAAGTGCGGATAGTCCTTCGGCGCGTACGGGCGCAACGTCGGCATTCCTTCCTGCTAGCATGAAAGTGCCTCGATCAGATGACGTGGGACAGTGCGGCCGAACAATTGCTTGCGTTCGGGGCCGCGATCCGCTTGAAAAGGGGCGCTCCGAGGTGCCGATGGCCGCGAGAAAGCCGAAACAAAGAAGAGGCCCGCCCCCGCCGGGCGCGCCGCAACAGGGCCGTCCCGGAGCACAAGGGCAGGGCGCTCCTACGGGTGGCTGGGCACCGCTGCGCGACGCGATCCGCCGCGACATCGAGCAGGCCCTCGGCGCGCTGGCCTTCGCCACCACCGTCCACGAGCGTCTGGAATCGCAGCGCCGCCTGTTCGCGGACTTCCCGCGGGTCACGGAGCAGATCCGCAGCGGTCCGTTCGAGCGGGTGGCCTCGTCCCTGGCCCGCCTGTACGAGGGCAAGGATCAGTTCGACCTCTCCCGTTTCCTGCGCGATCTCCCTCTGGCGCTCGCGCAGCTTGCCGCCTCGGAGGCGCGGCGCAGCGCTCCGCCGCCGCCCGCTACGGGCGAAGGCGCCACGGCTACCGTTTCCGTCCCGGAGGCTGGTCAAACGAAGGATGGCGAGGCGCCCGCCCCGCAGGCGTCCGCTGCCCCTCCCGAGGGGAGCCCGCCGCCGGCGCAGGTCGAAGCCGCTGCGCCTGCCACCGAAGCTCCTTCCGAGACGCCCTCGCCCGAGGCGGCAGCACCGCCAACTGCGACTCCTTCGCAGCCGCCCCCTCCCGTCGGCGGTGCCGCCGAAAGTTCCGGCCCTCCCTCTCCCCGCGTCGAGCTACGTTCGAGAATGCTCGCCGCCGTTCCGCAACTCTCCAGGGCGGTCCTGACTTATCGCCGCACCGTCGCGACCGTGCGCCGGGCCGCCGCGCCCCGCCGCTCGCCCGGTCCGTGGAGGTCGGACCGCGAGGTGCTGGAGGAGGCGCAGCGCGCGCTGGAGTTCGCGCAGCAGATGTTCGACGCGTATGCCGAGGCCTGGGCAGACCAGCCCGTGCAGCCGGGCATCGCTGCGTCGATGTCCGCGGAGGCGGATCGCTTCCTCGCCTGGACGCAGCTGTCCCGCTACGTAGATCTCGCCGGCCGCGGTGCGACGCAGGGGTCGCCCGGAGCGGGCGGCCAGACCGGCGAGCCTTCCGGCAAAGCCCCGAGAACCGTCGAACCTCCCAAGCAGGCGGAGCCCTCGAAGCCGCCGCCCGAGCCGTCGAAGCCGCCCGAGCCGGTGGAACCCGCCGCAGAGCCCTCCCCGCCGGAGCCGTCCGCGACGCAGGGCTCGCCCGGCGCCGGTGGCGAGGCCGCGAGCGAGGGGGGCGCCTAGCCGTTTCCGACGTGCCGCGCTCCTACCGCGCGGCAAGGAGTCGCCGTGAGCACCAACTTGCGCCCGGTACCCAGCGCGCCCGAATCGCAGATCTCACCCGAGCTCCTGCTCCGCATGCACGAGCTGATGGTGAAGGCGCGCGCCCTCGAGGAGCGGCTCATCCACATGTACAAGCAGGGCGACGGGTACTTCTGGATCGGCGGGCCGGGCGAAGAGGCGTTCAACGTCCCGCTCGGCATGCTCGTCCAGAAGGGCCGCGGCCCGCAGTTCGATTACTGCCATTTCCACTACCGCAACAGCGGCACCTGGCTGGCGATGGGCGGCGACCCGATCGATTCGCTCCGGCAGATGAAGAACACGGTCACCGATCCATTCTCGGGCGGGCGCAACTTCGTCGGCCATTACAGCAGGCGCGAGTGGAATGTGGTGCCGGTCAGCTCGCCCATCGAGGTGCAGCACTCGATGGCTCCGGGGACCGCGCTCGCCCAGAAGCGCGCAGGCGGTCGCGGAATCACCATCGTCACCGGCGGCGACGCGGGGACGGCGGAGGGCGACTTCTCTACCTGTCTGATCTGGTCGTCGCGTCCCGCCAACCTGCTCCCCGTGCTGATGATCGTGACCAACAACAAGTGGGGCATCTCCACCGCCTACCAGGGACAGCACGGCGAGAAGCGGATCAGCGAGCGCGGCAAGGCCTTCGGGATCGAGTCGAAGACCATCGACGGGAACGATCCCGAAACGTCCTACCGCGAGATCGCGCAGGCGATGGAGTATGTGCGCAGCGAGCGCAAGCCATTCCTCCTCGAGGCGATGGTCTCGCGCCTCTACGGACACTCGAGCGCCTCGGGCGCGAACCGGATGACCGACGAGGCGGACTGCCTGGTCGGATTCGAGCGCAAGCTCGAGGAGCGGGGGCTGCGTTCACGCAAGGAGATGGACGACCTGCGCGCGCGCTTCACCGCGCAGTTGCAGGAGGCGCACAAGAAGGTGCGCGACGAGCCCCAGCCGGACGGCAAGACCATCCACGACAACATCTTCGCCGACCGCGATCTGGTCCGGGAGAATTAGCCGCACATGTCGAACATGGTGCAAGCGATCCGGATGGCATTACACGTGGCCGAGGAGCGCCACGACCTCACCGACGTGTTCGGCGAGGACGTCGGCCCGCCCCTCGGCGGCGCCTTCACCGCCACGCAGGGGATCAAGTGCGCGTGGAACACGCCGCTCGACGAGCGCGGCATCGTCGGGGCTTCCATCGGCCTCGGGCTCGCCGGCTGCCGGAACGTGGGCGAGATCCAGTTCTGCGACTACGCCTACAACACCATCGACCTGCTCAAGCTCGCCGGGATGATGTACTGGGTCTCGAACGGCGACTGGAACCTCCCGATGACCATCATGACGCCGGTCGGCTCGGGCATCCGCGGCAGCATCTATCACTCGCACAGCTTCGACGCGACGGCGACGCACATTCCCGGATTCAAGATCGCCATGCCCTCGACGCCGCGGGACGCGTACGGGCTCTTGCTCTCCTGCATCGTCGATCCGAATCCTTGCTTCTTCCTCGTGCCCAAGGCGCTGATGCGGGTTCGCAACGCGCCCGGCGAGGAGATCCCGGGTGAGCCGGGCGACGACAGGGCGCTCAGCAAGTTGATCGATGCGCCCCTCGGCGATCGCAGCAAGTGGCAGCCGCAATGGCCGGAGACACCCGACCTCTTCGTGCCGTTCGGAGAGGGACGCACGGTCCGGAAGGGCCGCGACGTCACGGTGGTCAGCTACGGACGCACGCTTCCCCTCTGCGCCAAGGCCGCGGAAGAGCTTTCCCAGGAGAATCTGGACGTCGAGGTGATCGATCTCCGCTCGCTCTGGCCGTACGACTGGGAGCGGGTGAAGGAATCCGTCTCCCGCACCGGCCGGGTGCTATTCGTCAACGAGGACACCGAAGTGACGAACTTCGGCGAGCACCTCGTGCGGCGGACGACGGACGAGCTTTTCTATCACCTCGCGGCACCGCCCAAGCTGCTCGCGGGCGCCTTCGTCCCCGGCATCGGGCTCGCGGACAACCTGGAGATGGCTTCCGTGCCGCAGCTTCCGTCGATTCGCGCGGCGATTGCGGAGCTCGCGGTGATGGAGGCCTGACGTAAGAGCCGTGTGAGTGCGGGTTTTCGGGACTCGTGCTCGCGCACGGGCACGCTGCTATATTGAGCTCCGCTCAGCTTTTCGCCCTCTGCGCGAGGTTTGCTCATGCAGGATCTCCCCCTCGAGCTGCTCCGTACCTTCGTCGCCACCGTCGAGACCGGCTCCATGGCCGCAGCCGCGCGAGTCGTCGCCCGCACCCCTTCCGCCGTCAGCCTGCAGATGTCCAAGCTCGGCGAGCTCGTCGGCCATCCCCTCTTCCGCCGCGACGGCCGCACCCAGGCCCTCACCCGCGCCGGCGAGCTGCTCGTCCCGCACGCCCGCGAGATCCTCAACGCCAGCGAGCGCGCCATCGCGGCGCTCGCCGACGAGCGCCTCGAAGGACCGGTCCGCCTCGGAACCGTCCAGGATCTCGCCGACGGGGTGCTCCCACGCGCCCTCTCCGACTTCGCCCAGCAGTACCCGGGCGTGACCCTCGAGGTGAAAGTCGCGCAGTCCGCGTCGCTCCTCGAGCAGGCCATGTCGGGCCAGCTGGACTTCGTCATCTGCTTCCGGGGCGGCCGCGCGACGCGCGTCATCCGGCGCGAGCCGATGGTGTGGCTCGGACACCGCGAGCTCGCCTCGCTCGATCCGCTGCCGCTCGCCGTCCTCGACCCGCCCTGCGGATACATCGAGGCCGCCCAGGCGGCGCTGAAGCGTGCCGGGCGGCGCTCCAATGTCGTCCTCCGCACGCCCAGCCTGCTCGGGCTGCGCGCCGCGCTCGAAGCGGGTCTCGCCGTCGGTTGCCGCACGGCGCTCATGCGCTCCGGGTCGATCGAGATTCTCGGTGAGGCGGAGAAGCTGCCCGCGCTGCCCGAGATGCCCTTCGCGCTGTACGTGCCGCGGCCCATGAGCCCCGCCGCGCGGCGACTCGCCACGCTGGTGCGCGGGGTGGTGCAGGGCGCCGCACCCGCGCCGGCCGCCGTGCTGGCGCGAGCGTCCTGATCCCATCAATGAGGTTTCCTCATCGATCGCGCGAGATCTTCGCACTTCGCGCACGGGTCGGGATCGGCCACATTGTTCCTCGCCGCGCCCGCGGAGGGCGCGCGGAGGAGGAGCGCCATGTGGAGCGCACCCGTTGGAACGAAGATCGCCGCAGCCGTCGCCGGCCTGGCCGCCATCGGGATCGTCGCCCTTCTCGCGTGCGTACGGGCGGAGGACCGGATGCCGCCGCTTCCCCTGGCGAAGTACAGCGAGGTGCAACGCAAGGCGCTGGTGGAGTTCGCCAGGGAAGGGCGCCAGCCGCTGTCCGGGCCCTTCGTCCCGCTCTTGCGCAGCCCGGAATTGATGCTGAGCGCGAAGTCGATGGGGGACTACCTGCGCTTGCGGAGCCCGCTCCCGCGCCGGGTGGGGGAGATGGTCGTCCTCCTCGTCTGCCGCGAGTGGACCCAGCAGGTCGAGTGGCAGATCCACTATTCGCTCGCGCTCCAGGCGGGCCTTCCGCACCAGACCGTCGAGGCCATCGC
>Ga0209474_10000045_pt1 | contig 142285 bp, 124 predicted proteins | sample GraSoiAngelo_145_FD_185902 | JGI IMG/M metagenome (GOLD analysis project Ga0209474, IMG submission 185902) | Grasslands soil microbial communities from the Angelo Coastal Reserve, California, USA - 14_1009_05_20cm (SPAdes) (version 2) | ecosystem: Environmental > Terrestrial > Soil >...
CGGGCCGGTAATGCAGCTTCCACTGGAAGCCGTGCAGGAGTTTGCCATCTCCACGCAGCGATTCTCTGCGGCCAATGGACGGTCAGAGGGCGCGGCGATCAACATGATTACCAAATCAGGATCGAATAATTACCACGGCTCGATCTTCGGCTTCTTCCGCGATCAGACATTCAATGCCGATCAGCATCCCCAGCCGGGACAGACCGCGAACCCGCCGTACTCGCGCCAGCAGTTCGGTGGCAGCATAGGCGGACCGTTCGTGAAGGACAAGCTCTTCGGCTTTTTTGCGTACGAGCGCCAGCGCGAGCACACCAGCATCCAGGAGAGCCCGGACACCTTCAACGAATTGACGCTTGCTCAGCCGCTGGGTGCGAAGCCGATCTCAATCGTGCCGACGCCATTTTTTGAGACGCGCTATAACGGACGTGCTGACTACATCATCAACTCGAAAAATACTGCCTATCTGAGTTATAACTCGCAGGGGAACGACAGCAACAACGATCAGTCGGATGGCTTCCAGGATGCCACCGCGGGAAATTTCACCACTAACCAGCTGCAACTGGCGAACCTGACGCTGAATTCAACCCTGTCGAACACGACAGTAAATAGCTTCACCTTCGGCTTCCAGTATTGGAACAACGTCATCGACAGCAAGATTCGCGTACCGCTGATCACCTTCCCGGGCGGCGGAAGCAACAACTGCGGCGCCGGCGGCTCTTGCTTCGGCACCAACGCCAACGTTCCCCAACAGTCGTTCCAGCGCAAGTGGCAGTTCAAGGACGACGTCTCGAAGAGCTGGAACAATCACAACTTCAAGTTCGGAGTGGATTACATTCACAATCCAACTCTGGGTGGATACTTCGAGTTCAATGACACGCTTGAGGTCGATTTTGGGGCAGATCCAAGCCAAATCACGACTGACAAAGCCAATTTTCCGCAAGGATTCGCTTCTCCAGGTGCGGTTGTCGGAATGTCCATTTCGAATGGCGATCCGGCGACGAACGTTCCAGGCGGAACCAAGCAATTCGGAACTTACTTCCAGGACGATTGGAAGATTTCAAGGCGCTTGACGTTGAATCTCGGCCTGCGTTGGGACAAGGACTTCAACTTTATCGGCGGCTCGGCGATCGACAAGAGCCGCACTTTCCAGGAACTGGTTGCGATCTCCAGCATCAGTCCACTAGCCAAGCAGTTCACCTCAAGAAAACCAAGTGACGACAATAAGAACTTCAGTCCACGAATCGGTTTCGCTTACGATCTGACCGGAGCTGGAAAGCATGTCCTTCGTGGAGGATTCGGTCTTTACTACGGAAACATCTTCCAGAATATCCCCTTGTTCATGGAGCAGATGAGCAACGCCACCATCTTCCAGACTCAGTTCTCAATCGGGACTCCCGGAGAGGTCGTTCCCGGAACAGGAATTCCGTTGGGGAACTACCGGTATGGGGTCGATCCGCTGCCGACAGTCGGTCCTCCGTCGAGCCAACTTCTTGATGGCAGCACTGGACGCATCATGGATCCGCTCTACCAGAACCCGATGACCGAGGAAGAGAACATTGGCTATAGCTGGCAACTTAACAACTCTTCGGTATTCGAAGCCGAGTATGTCCATGTGCTTGGCCTACACCTGAATAAAACCATCAACATCAATCCGCAGTTACCTTTGGTCGGTGATGGCACTACCCGTCCGCTTGACGCGGCATTTGCGGCAGCAGGGGTTCCCGTACTTCATAGTGTGCGGGACGAGCAATCGATTGGGCGCTCACGCTACGATGGCATGAACCTCAGCTACAGGCGGCAGATGGTTCGCCACTTCTCGTTGCGAGCTAACTATACCTTGGCGCGCGCAATGGCGTACGGCGATACCGGAACGTCATTCCGCCACTATCCGCGCGACCCCCACAATCCATTCTCGCCGTTTGAGTACGGTCCAACCTTCAACGATGAACGTCATCACCTGACTCTGAGTGCGGTTGCCGACCTGCCATGGAAGATTCAGTTCGCCCCGATCCTCCAAGTGGGTTCTGGGCGTCCTTACAATGCTGCGGCTCCCACGGATACGCTCGGTTTCGGTTCGGGTGAGGACAATCGCGCTGTAGTCGTACCGAACAGCAGCCCGAATACTTTCATGACGAAAGCTGCTGGGCAAGCCTGCTACTTTGCTGGAAGTTGCCACCTGGTGCCGTTCAACAACTTCCGTGGAGATACCTTCGCCCAACTTGATGCGCGATTGAGCAAGAACTTCAAGATAGGCGAAAAAGCCAACGTGCAGATCATGGCTCAGGCATTCAACTTGACCAATCGCGCTAATTACGGCAATGACGTCAACACGAACGTCAACGGTAAAGATAAGAACGGTAACAACAACTTCGGTACTCCTGCCGGATTCATCAATCCAACCAGCACGAACATTCCGCGCTCGTTGGCAGGTGAATTCGGATTCCGCTTCAGCTTCTAGTCGAACAAGTCTCTGACTGCTTTGGGCCGGCATTGCCATGCCGGCCTTTTCTTTTTTATGGCCGCTGTGATCCAGGTCACGAAAGGGTAACCTAATGGTCGATAGAAGTGAACTTTGCCGACATCGGAACATCCAAAAACCATCGTTGAACGAAGGAAGAAGGTGTTGGAATGCCATACGCGGAAACAGTAGAAGAACACAAGACTTCAACTCATCCCCTAAGTGACGAGGAAGTGCAGCGAATGCACGCCTATTGGCGCGCAGCCAATTACCTGACCGTCGGGCAGATCTATCTTAAGGACAATCCTCTTCTTGAACGGCCGCTCACAGCAGACGACATCAAGCCGCGGCTACTGGGTCATTGGGGAACGACGGCGGGCCTGAATTTTATCTACACCCACTTAAATCGGCTTATCGTTAAGAACGATATCAACATGATGTACGTGATTGGGCCAGGACACGGCGGTCCCGGACTCGTAGCCCATACGTATCTCGAAGGCTCCTACACAGAGATCTATCCTGCCGTCGAGCAGAACCGTTATGGACTGTATCGCCTATTTCAACAATTTTCATGGCCATATGGGATTCCGAGTCACGTGGCGCCGGAGGTTCCCGGATCAATACATGAGGGCGGAGAGCTGGGATATTCATTGCTCCACGCTTACGGAGCTGCATTCGACAATCCCGGTCTGGTCGTCGCGTGCATTGTCGGTGACGGTGAGGCGGAGACGGGTCCCTGCGCCACCAGTTGGCACTCGAACAAATTCCTCAACCCAGTCAAGGACGGTGCGGTGTTGCCGATTTTGCATCTGAATGGATACAAAATCGCGAATCCCACTGTGCTCGCGCGCATTCCCGAAAATGAACTACTCGATCTGTTTCGCGGATATGGCTATCATCCGGTGCTGATTGCAGGGAGCGATCCTGCCGAGATGCATCAAATGATGGCGGCGAGTCTGGATCAGATTCTGGCTGACATTCAGTCGATTCAGCAGCGGGCGAGGAAGCAGCAGAACCCGGAGCGTCCCTCCTGGCCAATGTTGATCTTGAAGAGCCCGAAGGGCTGGACTGGTCCGAAAGAAGTGGATGGCAAGCCGGTGGAGGGAACGTGGCGCTCGCATCAAGTACCGGTGGATGACGTGCGTAAAAATCCGGCGCATCTGAAGATCCTTGAAGACTGGCTGCGAAGTTATAAGCCGGAAGAGCTCTTTGATAAAGACGGCAAGGTCCGCGACGAAATCACTTCGCTTGCTCCCAAAGGCCGACGTCGGATGGGCATGAACCCACACGCAAATGGTGGACTCTTGCTTGAGCCACTCACTATGCCGCACTTCCGCGACTATGCGGTCAAGATCGATCATCCGGGCACAGTCGAAGCTGAGGCGACGCGGGTGCTTGGGCGATTTTTGCGCGATGTTCTAAAGCTCAACGAGGAGAAGCGCAATTTCCGCATCATGGGGCCTGACGAGACTGCGTCCAATCGGCTCGATGCTGTTTTCGAAGTTACTGGCAAGGAATGGGAAGCGGCCATTGAGCCGGTAGATGTGAACCTGGCCCGTGACGGCCGTGTAATGGAAGTCTTGAGCGAGCACATGTGCGAAGGCTGGCTCGAAGGTTACCTACTCACCGGACGTCATGGATTGTTCAATTGCTACGAAGCCTTCATCCACATCGTGGACTCAATGTTCAATCAGCATGCGAAGTGGCTGAAGACGACGCGACGTCTCACGTGGCGGAAGCCGATCGCTTCTCTGAATTACCTGCTCAGCTCGCATGTGTGGCGGCAGGACCATAATGGTTTTTCTCATCAGGATCCGGGATTCATCGATCATGTCTCGAACAAGAAAGCGGAGATCGTGCGCGTCTATTTGCCTCCGGATGCGAACACGCTGCTTTCGGTCGCAGACCACTGCCTTCGCAGTAGGAACTACGTGAACCTCATCGTCGCGGGCAAACAACCTGCATGGGTGTGGCTGGACATGGAATCCGCCGTGCGCCATTGCACAACGGGACTTGGAGTTTGGGATTGGGCCAGCAACGATGCAGGCAATCCTGATGTCGTGATGGCTTGCGCCGGAGATATTCCAACCTTAGAGACGCTCGCAGCAGTCACTGGCTTAAGAAAGCACGTTCCCGACATTCGCGTTCGCGTTGTAAACGTCGTCGACTTGATGGCGCTGCAGCCCTACGAAGAACATCCGCACGGCTTGCAGGACGAGGATTTCGACGCAATCTTTACTACCGACAAGCCCGTGATCTTTGCGTATCACGGCTATCCGGCTCTGATCCACAAACTCACGTATCGCCGCCACAATCACGACAACATTCATGTGCGCGGATATAAAGAAGAGGGAACCACGACGACGCCATTCGATATGGTCGTGCTGAATAACCTCGACCGCTTCCAACTTGAGCTCGATGCGATTCGCCGTATTCCGCGATTCGCGCACCTCGTTCCCGAGGCCACAGAACGCTACTACGAGCAGATGCAGCGCCACAAGATTTACGTGTCAGAACATGGCGAAGACATGCCCGAGGTTAAGGATTGGAAGTGGAGTTTGTAATTGGCTTATGTATCTCCGGCGGCCATGTATTGTTTTCGGAGGTCATTCTTCGCGCAGCAAGATGAGTGGATCGACGGACAGCGCTCGTTGTGCTGGGATCCACGTTGCGAGTAGTCCGAGCAGTGACATTGTCAGGACAGCACCCGCCAAAACGATAGGATCGCGGGGAGTTGCCGAATAAACGATGAAGGCAAGCACGCGGCTTGCGAGAATTCCGAGGAGCAGTCCTGCGGCGGAGCCGAGAGCGAGCAATTTGAATGCTCGTCCGAGTGCCGCGTGCAACACTTGCTTGCGCTCTGCGCCGAGGGCGATACGGATTCCCAGCTCTCGCAGGCGCTTGCTGACCGAATAGGCCGCCATTCCGAAGATGCCGGTGATCGCCAGCATCGCGCCCATGAGTCCCAGCACACCGAGAGCCATGGTCGCCATGCGCGCCCCAAACAGAATTGCGTCCAGTTCCTTGTAGCGCGTCTGGATGTAAATAGGCAGTCCTGCATCCAGATCATGCAGCGTGCTTCTGATGGCTGATCCCAGTTGCAGGGGATCGCGGCTGGAACGCACCACTAGCCATGTTGAACTCGTTGGAGCTTGCAAGATCGGGAAAAACATCGCGGGTGTTGGGTTTTCGGTGAGGCTGTTATATTTTCCGTCTTCGACAATGCCTACCACTTGAATACGACTTCCGTCCCGCAGCTTGTAATAGGCGCCGATCGCGTTGTTTACCGAGCCGAAGATCTTCCGCGCAAACACCGGATTAACCACCGCAACGCGCGGAGCAGGCTTGTCATCGTGCCAGGTAATCGTTCGTCCCGACAATAGAGAGGTGCCATCCGCTCGGAAGTAATCGGGAGATATGCTGAACATTGCGGCTTCAGTGGCAGCGTTGGCTGGACGCAAATCCGTGGTTTTGTCGGTAAAGACAATTGCGCTGTTCGCACCATCACTTAAGGGAACCGAATCCGCGAGCCCAACCGACTCGACTCCGGGAATTGCCTGTAGAACCTCGATCATGCGCCGCTGCATTTTGCGAACGCCCTCGCCCCTGTAGCCGCCCATCATGAGATCTGTATCTACGAGCATTGCGTTCTCCGGATTGAATCCGAAATCATTATGCAGCGAACGCACCAGGCCGCGCACCGCGACCATCGACGAGGTCACAAGCACCGCACAAATAGCAATCTGCACTACCAGCAGCAGGTCGCGGACGGTAATCCGTTGTCCCACTATGGCACTGGAGCCCTTCACGATCTCATACGCATTGGTGCGCAGTATCTGCCGCACTGGGACTGCGCCGAAGAGGAAACCGCTGACTAGCGCCAGTAACAGAGCGACGAGATAAACATTCGCGTCTGGGTTCACAGGCACCTGGATTGGCCAGTTGGCAAAGGGCCGCCACGCACTCAAACCGTGCAACAGCAGAACGCTGCCCCAAAGCCCGACAGCGCCTCCGATCAGGGAAATCAGCACGGCTTCAGTGAACACCTGCCGAAGAATGCGGGTGCGGCTCGATCCCAGCGCAAGCCGCAGGGCAACCTCGCGGGCACGGTCAGCCGCACGGGCTGCAAACAGACTTCCCAAATTGGCACATGCGGCCAGCAGAATCAGTCCTGCCAGCAGCATCAATCCTGCGAGAAAGCCTTGTACAGCCGGGCCAAGATAGTCGCCATAAAAACTTGGCTTCGCCAAGGAAAAGGTCATGTTGCTATCTTCTTTGGGATAACTCTTTTCCAGATAGGAACCGATAGAGTTTAGATCTGCGATTGCCCGCGCCCGAGTCACTCCCGGCTTCAGATGTCCCATGACCATGAAAACCCAGCGGACGCCGCGCTCATCCAGCTGACTCAATCCATCTATCTGCTCCCGGTTGATTATCGGCACAAACAGATCTGGATGGAAAAACATCAGTACCCCATGAAAATCAGGAGGCGCTACACCGAGAACGGTAAAGGGCTGTTTACTGAGCTGAATGGTCCGGCCGACGATGCCGGGATCGTCGTGGAAATGAGTGTGCCAACACTCGTAACTCAGTACGGCATAGGGAGCGCTGTTCAGGCCATGCTCGTCGGAACCGTGGAATAACCGGCCCAGATAGGGCTGAATGCCTAGAGCGTCGAAATAGTTTCCGCTCGTTTCAATTACCCAGGAGCGGTACGGATCCTTGCCGGTATCCAATCCAACCGCAGTGACGTTCCAAGCAATCAGACCATCGAAGCTGCGGTTGCGATCGCGCAGATCGAGATAGTCGGGATACGAGAAATTGCCTGCCTTGTCCTTACCGCGCTCAAGTTGGTAGAGGCTTTCCGCTTTCGGGACATTAAGCGGATGCAGGATGAAGGCATTGATCACGCTGAATACCACTGCGTTTGCGCCGATTCCCAATGCGAGCGTCAGAACGGTAACGGTTAAGAATCCGGGAGACTTGCGCAGCACGCGAAGACTCACGCGCACGTCTTGCAGAAGTGTGTCGAGAAAATTGCCGCCGAGCGCTTCCTGAATTTCCTCTTTCACACGCTCTTTGGCGCCAAATTCGAGGCCCGCGCGGCGCTCGGCTTCGGCACGGCTCAGACCTGAACGTTCGAGATCATCGGCTCGGCTCTGAATGTGAGAGCGAAGCTCTTCCTCTACCTCGTCGTCCAGGTCATCACGATGAAGAAACTTCGCGGCGAGGGAACGAAAATAAGCCAGGAGTTTCATACTTCCTCCGGTTGGGCCGCAAGCGCTGACCCGATGGCCGTAGCCAGCCGATTCCATCCCTCGGTTTCTTCCCGAAGGCGTTTACGTCCGGCGGTAGTTAGCTCGTAGAACTTGGCGCGACGATTGTTCTCTGATGTCCCCCAGCTTGCCTTCAATAGCCCTTGGCGCACCAGGCGGAACAACGCGGGATAAAGCGCTCCTTGCTCGATGAGCAGCGCCTTCCCGGAGATTTGCCCGATGCGCAGAAGCACTCCGTAGCCGTGAAGAGGACCTAAAGAAACAGTCTTCAGTATGAGGAGATCGAGGGTCCCGGGAAGGAGCTGGGCCTGTTCGGTCATTGTGTACTCCTAACGTGCTTAGGAGATTAGCGTGGCTCTCCTAAGCTGTCAAGGGGAAAGCGGGGACGAGCATTTGGGTTGTGTTTTGACCCCTGGCCCTAGCATGATGCGTGTCTCTCTGGCTTTGTTACCATCTCTTCATCCATGTCCTCTACTGGGGAAAGCGTAGTTCGCATCGAGGCGGAGGCGCTCGTCGCGTTGGCAGATCGACTGGCTGGTCCTATGAAGCAGAGCTTCGAGCGAGCGGTGGATCTCCTGCATCGGTGCACCTCGCGAGTGGTCGTCACCGGGATGGGAAAGAGCGGAATCATCGCGCAGAAGATTGCGGCAACGTTAAGTTCCACTGGAACGCCTTCGTTATTCATGCATCCAGCTGAAGCTTTGCATGGAGACTTGGGGATGGTCGCCAGTGGAGACGTCGTCATCGCGCTCTCCTCAAGCGGCGAAACCGAAGAACTGTTAAAGCTTCTTGCCAAGATCAAACGCATCGGCGACGCGCTCATCTGCTTCACCTGCGATCTGCAATCCACGCTAGCGCAAGCCTCAGATGTTGCGCTCGATTGCTCGGTCCCGCGGGAGGGATGCAATCTGGGCCTGGCGCCCACTGCCAGCACGACAGCGATGCTTGCGCTCGGAGACGCAGTCGCGGTTGCACTCTCAGAAAAGCGGGGATTCAAAGAAGAGGACTTCGCCGAACTGCACCCAGGCGGAAAACTGGGCAAGAAGCTGATGCGCGTCTCCGAGCTGATGCATGCTGGAGATGCGTTGCCCCGCGTCACACCCGAGACCTCGATGCACGAGGTGATTTACGAGATGTCGCGTAAGAAGTTGGGCATGACAACGGTCGCCCAGAACGGGAAGCTGCTGGGCGTGATCAGCGATGGAGACCTGCGGCGCCTGCTCGAACGACGTGGGAAAGATGCGATGGACCTGAAAGCGGGCGAATGCATGACACGGACTCCGGTTACGGTGCCGCCATCGACCTTCGCCATGACTGCGTTGAACGTCATGGAGGAGCGCAAGATTACCTCGTTGGTTGTGATCGAAAGCGATTCGCAGCTGCTCGGAGTAGTCCATCTCCATGATCTGTGGGGAACGGAGTCGATCTGACGAGATTGATCTGATTCACGCAACAGCGCGGAAAGCGGTTGGTGCGTGAAACTACAACGAGGGCAAATCAATGTCTACTCCTGATCCACATCAAGCGCTCGAAGATTTGAACGACGAAGCGCTCCTGCCCAATCCGGTTAAGGTGCGCGACATGCTGTTTCATGCAAAGCTCGCGCCAGATCAATCTCTGGAGCTCAATCGCCAATTCGCCGAATATCAGAAACATTTCGGGGAAGCTTTGAACTTGGCCAAGCAGATCCTGGGGAAGCTTACGGGCAAGTAAAAGGCTTCGCGCCCTCCTGGCGAGAGGCATTAGACGCGATTCATGCCGCCTGTCGCCAATTCCCGATACAGGAATCAGCAAAAAAAGCCAGCGCGGGAGTTCGGGGCCGAGCAGGCTACGGTATGACCGCGCTCGCAACTAAGGACAACCCGCTCTCGTTGTTGCTACTGTCGACAGCGGTCAATGCGTAGTAGTACGTCACACCGGAGGAAGCGGTCAAATCGGCGTACGACGTTGCGGCAATCTGGGTTGCGAGCGGCGAACCGAAATTGGCGGGTTGGCTCGGATCGCATGCACTTGCCGAAATCGAGCAGCGATATACGTTATATGTCACGTTCGGCGTGGTACTGGCTGTCCAGGTAAGCGAGACATTCGAAGTGCCCATGCCGGAGAGAGTCTGCGTCACATTATTGAGTCCAGTGAGGAAAGCGACGCTTCCCGAAGCTGGACCTGGTGAACCCGGCATTGGAGCGAAGGTGACGCTGAATGTCTGGCTCTGACCAGCCGCGATCGTAAACGGCAGAGCCGGCAAGCCAGAAATCGAGAAGGCTGCTCCCGACAGATTCGCAGCAGTGACTGTTACGGGCCCTCCAGCTGCACTCAGCGTGGCGGTCTGCGGGGAAGTGCTGCCGTCGGGCACGGACCCGAAGTTCACGGTCATGGGCGAGAGGCCAAGACCGGCGCCGGTCCCACTTAGCGTGATCGCTGGCGGAGTGTTCGATGCGTTGCTGGTGAACGAGAGCGAGCCAGACACACTGCCCGTTGCTAAAGGCGAGAAGCTCACGCTCAAGCCCTGGCTCTGTCCTGGGCTCAACGTCAGCGGGAAAGTGATTCCGCTTACAGCAAATCCAGCCCCGGTCAACGTGTCGTTCGTGACCGTAACGCTTCCGCCCGAGGCGCTCAGTGTTCCCGATTGCAGCGCGCTCGTCGTGCCGACAGTGATGTTTGAGAAGGTGAAACTCCCCGGTGAGGTCGAAAGAACCGGAACAGTCGCGAAGTTTATGCCAGTCTTCGAAGCATTGGAGACAGTTATCTGCTGGTTCACCGGATTAAAAGTGTATCCAGTCTTCGTTGGGGTTACCGTGTAAGTGCCGTTTGCGATTCCAGTGAAGCTGTAGGTGCCATCTGCGGCCGCCGTAGTCGTTGCAATAGGGGCTCCGCTGAGAGTCAACGTGGCCCCTGCAGTATCAGAGGCGGGCTTTAGCGTGCCCGAAATAGTCCATGTTTGGACGGTTGCGGTGAAGTTCACCGCCGTATTCGACGCTCCATTAATGGTGACGCTCTGGTTCACAGGACTGAAAGTCACGCCACTCTTTGTTGGTGTGACCGTGTAACTGCCGTTCAAAATTCCGCTAAAGCTATAGTTGCCAGTGGCATCTGCTGTCGTGGTAGAGCTGGCGGATCCGTTCAGATTCACAGTTGCTCCGGCGCCAGCGATGGTCAGCGTACCTGAAATTACGGCTGTCACCGTGAGTGCAAAACCGTTCGAATTGATCCCATTCTGGGACGCCGTAATGTTAGTTGTGCCACTGGCTAATCCCGTGGCAAGTCCGCTGGAGCTGATACTGGCATTCGCCGGAGTCGAACTCGCCCAGTTCACGGTATTCATTAAGTTCTGCGTGCTGCCGTCGCTAAACCTTCCGGTAGCAGTGAATTGTTCCGTAAGTCCGATACCAAGCGATGTGTTGGGTGCGGTCACGTTGATCGACTGTAGTGCTGGCGCAGCCACAGTGAGGGTGAAACCGTTGGAGTTAATGCCGCTCTGAGTTGCGGTGATGTTGCTGGAACCGATTGATGATCCGGTAGCCAGACCCGTGGAGCCGATATTCACCGTCGTCGGACTCGAAGAAGCCCAGTTCGCCGTCTTCGTCAGATCCTGAGTGCTGCCGTCGCTGAAGGTTCCGGTGGCGGTGAATTGTACTGTTGTGCCTTTAGCAATCGAAGAACTGCTTGCGCTTACGTTGATCGACTGCAGCGTAGCTGCCGTAACCACAAGAGCGAAGCTGTTGGATGTAATTCCATTCTGCGTTGCGGTGATATTACTCGAACCAATGGCGGCTCCGGTCGCGAGGCCGGTAGCGTCGAGATTGACTGCGCTTGGGCTCGAATTGGCCCATGTAGCCGTATTCGTAAGATTTTGAGTGCTGCCGTCGCTGAATGTTCCGGTGGCGGTGAACTGCACACTCGTACTCTTGGCGATGGAGGAACTGCCAGCGCTGATCGTGATGGATTGCAGCGTAGCTGCCGTTACGGTAAGAGCAATCGAGTTGGAGCTGATGCCGTTCTGGGTCGCAGTGATGTTGCTTAAACCGATCGCCGCTCCAGTCGCCAGACCGGTCGAGTTAATGTTAACGGATGTCTGACTCGAAGAAGCCCACGTGGCGGTGTTTGTCAGATTCTGTGTGCTGCCATCGCTGAAGGTTCCGGTGGCGGTGAACTGCACGCTCGTGCCCTTGGCCATCGATGTCTTGGGCGAGCTGATCGTGATGGCTTGCAATGTCGCCGCCGTGACAGTTAGCGCAAAGCTATTCGAGGTGATCCCATTCTGGGTAGCGATGATGTTGCTGGAGCCAATCGCCGTTCCGCTAGCCAAACCTGCGGTACTGACATTTACGGTTACAGGACTTGAAGAGGTCCATGTCGCGGTGCTGGTCAGGTTTTGAGTGCTGCCATCGGTAAAGGTTCCCGTTGCGGTGAACTGAATGCTGGTGCCCTTCGCAATCAAGGAACTGTTGGCGCTGACAGTGATCGATTGCAGTATCGCCGCAGTGACCGTCAAAGCGAAAGTGTTGGATGTGATTCCGTTCTGAGTCGCCGTGATATTGCTTGAGCCGGTGGCCGCTCCTGTGGCCAAACCCATACTATTGATGTTGACAGTTGCCGGACTCGAAGAAGCCCATGTCGTCGAAGTTGCCAGATTCTGGGTGCTCCCGTCGCTGAAAGTTCCGGTCGCCGTGAACTGAACGCTGGTGCCCTTGGCGATCGAAGAACCGTTTGCGCTAATCGTGATCGACTGCAACGTAGCAGCTGTTACTGATAAAGCAAACGTGTTGGACGTGACTCCGTTTTGACTCGCGGTAATGTTGCTAGAGCCGATTGCGGCGCCTGTCGCCAACCCTGCATCGCTGATGTTTACGGTCTCAGCACTCGAGGAAACCCAGGTGGCTGTGCTGGTTAGATTTTGAGTGCTGCCGTCGCTGAAAGTCCCTATCGCCGTGAATTGAATGCTCGTGCCCATTGCAATTGAAGAGCTGTTGGCGCCGATGCTGAGCGATTGCAGTGTGGCGGCGCTGACTGTCAAAGCAAAACTGCTTGAAGTAATTCCGCTTTGGGTCGCAGTAATGTTGCTTGAGCCGATTGCTACGCCCGTGGCCAGGGCGAAAGTATTGATGTTGATGGTTGCTGGACTTGAAGACGACCATGTCGCGGTATGTGTCAGGTCCTGAGTGCTGCCGTCACTGAAAGTCCCTGTCGCGGTGAATTGCAAGGTTGTACCTTTCGCGATCGACGAACTGCTGGCGCTGAGGGCGATTAATCGCAGCGTTGCCGCAGTTACTGACAGTGCAAAGGAATTCGAGATAACCCCAACCTGCGTCGCTGTGATGTTGCTCGATCCCACGGCCACTCCCGTGGCAAGACCCTTGGAGCTCATGTTGACGGTTGCCGGATTGAAAGAAACCCACGTGGCAGTATTCGTCAGATTCTGAGTGCTGCCATCGCTAAAGGTTCCGGTGGCAGTGAACTGCACACCGGTGCCTGTAGCGATCGAAGCGCTGTCAGCGCTGATCGCGATCGACTGCAGCGTAGCAGCCGTCACGTTTAACGCGAAGCCGTTGGAAGTAATTCCGTTTTGAGTCGCAGTGATGTTGCTGGAACCAAGCGCCGCTCCCATGGCAATCCCCGTGGGGCTGACGTTGACGGTTGCTGGACTCGCGGAAGCCCAGGTCGCCGTGTTTGTCAGGTTCTGAGTGCTGCCGTCGCTGAAGGTTCCGGTCGCAGTGAGCTGAATGCTGGTGCCTTTGGCAATCGACGAGCTCGCGGCGCTTACTGTGATCGACTGCAGGCTCGCTGCCGTCACCGATAAAGCAAAGGCGGCGGAAGTAACGCCGTTCTGGCTTGCCGTGATGTTGACCGAACCGATAGCCGCTCCCGTTGCGAGGCCCGCAGCGCTAGTGTTCACTGTCGCCGTATTCGAAGATGCCCACGTTGCTGTGTTTGTCAGATTCTGGGTGCTGCCATCGCTGAAGGTTCCGGTAGCCGTGAACTGAACGCTTGTGCCCTTCGCGATCGAGGAACTGTTGGCGCTGATCGTAATCGATTGCAGCGTCGAGGCCGTAACGCCAAGCGGGACAGTATTGGAAGTAATTCCATTCTGGGATGCGGTGATGTTGCTGGAACCAGTAGCCACTCCGGTAGCCAAACCTGTAGCACTGATATTTACCGTCGCGGGACTGAAAGAAGTCCATGTAGCGGTGCTTGTGAGACTTTGAGAGCTGCCGTCACTGAAGATTCCTGTTGCGGTGAACTGAACGCTTGTGCCTTTGGCGATGGACGAAGTGTTCGCGCTGATCGTGATCGACTGCAGATTTGCCGCCGTTACCGCCAGCGCAAAGGCGTTCGACGTGATCCCATTCTGGGATGCGGTGATGTTACTCGATCCAACAGCCGCTCCTGTGGCAAGACCTGTGGAACTGATGTTGACCGCTCCCTGGCTTGAGGAGGTCCACGTAGCTGCATTTGTCAGATTCTGAGTGCTGCCGTCACTGAAGGTTCCTGTTGCCGTGAACTGAACGCTCGTGCCCTTGGCGATGGAGGAAGTGTTAGCGCTAATTCTGATCGACTGCAGCGTCGCCGCTGTAACTGTCAAAGCGAAACTGTTCGATGTGATTCCGTTTTGGCTCGTTGTAATGTTGCTGGAACCCATCCCCGTCCCAGTAGCCAAGCCAGCGGCGTTGATGCTCACCGTTGCTGGACTCGAAGAAGCCCAGGTTGCCGAGTTCGTCAAGTTCTGGATGCTGCCATCGCTGAAGGTTCCGGTGGCAATGAACTGAACACTGGTGCCCTTTGCGATCGAAGAACTGCTTGCGCTGACGGCAATCGACTGCAGCGTGGCTGCGGTCACAGTCAGGACGAAGGTGTTAGAGGTAACTCCGCTTTGTGCAGCGGTGATGTTACTGGAGCCGGTCCCAACTGCTGAGGCCAAACCGGCATTCAAAGTCGTGGCTGCGATATTTGAGGAGCTCCAGGTGGCAGAGTTCGTCAGATTCTGCGTGCTGCCGTCGCTGAAGATTCCAGTAGCTGTGAACTGCTCTGTCGTTCCTTTAGCGAGGGACGCATTCGGTCCGTTAATCGTGATCGACGTCAGCGTGGCTGCGGTGACCGCCAGGGCGAAGATATTTGAGGTTACGCCATTCTGCGTTGCCGTGATATTGCTCGCGCCAACCGCTGCTCCGGCTAGCAGGCCGCCGGGTGCGATAGTAGCTGCAGGGGAAGAAGATTGCCACGTGACCGAATTGGTCAGATTCTCAGTGCTGCCATCGCTGAAGGTTCCGGCCGCAGTCAACTGCTCAGTTGTTCCTTTGGCAATCGAGGAGTTCGGAGCGTTGATCGTAATGGATTGCAGTGTCACTGTACCTGGAGTCACTGTGAGGGTGAAGCTGTTGGATGTGATCCCATTTTGGATCGCAGTGATCACGCTGGATCCTGTGCCCACTCCGGTACTAACGCCACCAGCCGTCATGCTCGCGACCGTAGGATTCGAGGAGCTCCAGGCTGCCGAGCTGGTTAGATCCTGAGTAGTGCCGTCGGTAAGTGTGCCCAAGGCTGTGAATTGAGCAGTGCTTCCTTTTATGATCGAAGCGCTCGACGCCGAAATATTAATGGACTGCAGTGGAGCCGACGCGGTGAAATTCACGCTGGTGTTCGATGCTCCATTCAGCGTCACCGACTGGCTCGCAGGGCTAAAGGTCAATCCACCCTTAGTCGGAGCAACGATGTAACTGCCGTTGCTCAAGCCGGTGAAGCTGTAATTACCGTTCGCGTCGGCCGTGGTGGTTGCGCTCGAGCCTCCGCTCAACGTCACCGTTGCTCCAGCGGTCTTGATCGCCGGGCTCAGCGTGCCTGAAAGATTAAAGAAAGTAGGCGTCGGCGATGATGAAGGAGCCGAAGAAGTGACGCCTGTGCTTCCGCATCCTGCACAGACGATCAGGATCAGAGACACGAAGAGACACAAGAATCCTATGCGAACGAATCGATTGCCCACAGCACCTGCTCTTTCTAACCGCCGAGTGCTTGACCAGAAGAATCACCGGCCAGAGTGGGTTTCCCTTAATTCGTTTTGGTAAAGTGTGGTCCTGGCAAAACAGCCACCAGGCCAAGGGTTTTCTAGCCCCGTTCAGAAGGTGCGCAGAAGGACTGGGGGTAGCGCACAACGATAATAACAACTCAGATGCTGCCTTCGAAGATGCCGTTAGTGAATGTCCCTGGAGGGCGATTAAACCGTCTATTTTCTGAGGCTTGGCTTCCTAAGGTGCGGCGTCCGTGTGTGGAAATGTTACGCCGACTTGCGCCTGCGAATCAGGCACTCTGGCACAAGGCTTGCTCGAAGTCGGAGACCAGATCGTCCTTACCTTCCAAGCCGACGGAGATACGAAGCAGACCCGGCGCAATTCCGATCTTTGCTGCCTCTTCCAGGGTCATATAGTGCAGAAAGTTTGAAGCGGGATGGACCGCTAGAGTCTCAACTCCTCCGAGGCTTGCAGCTCGCGAAGCCAATTGCAGGCGGCTCAGAAAACGGTCGGCGGCTTCGTATCCTCCCTTAATTTCGAAGCTGAGCATGCCGCCGAAACCTGACATTTGTCGGTTGGCGAGTTCGTGCTGCGGATGGCTTTTCAAACCAGGGTAGTAAACAGACTCCACAGAGGGATGTTTCTCGAGAGCCTGAGCGAGCTGCAGCGCGTTTTCGTTGTGTTGGCGTACACGAAGAGCAAGCGTCCGCAAGCCGCGAAGCATGAGCCAGGCATCGAATGGCCCAAGCGCCGCGCCGAGAATCACATGAGTATTCCAAATATTCGTGATCCATTCTTTGCTGCCCATCACAGCTCCGGCAATTAGATCCGAATGTCCGCCGAAGTATTTCGTCGCGCTGTGGAAGACCAGGTCCATGCCAAGATCAATTGGGCGCTGATTGAGCGGCGTAGCGAAGGTATTGTCGATTAGCGTTGTAATGCCGCGCGACTTCGCAATTGCGGCAACGGCTCGCAGGTCGGTAAGGGTCATGATCGGATTGCTGGGGCTCTCGACGACAATAAGTTTTGTGTTGGGACGCACGGCTCTTTCAAACGCGGAAGAATCGCGCTGGTCCACTTGTGTTACTTCAATCCCAAATCGCGGTATCAGCCTTTGCAGCAGGTTTGTCGTGCCGCCATAGTGATTCGTCTGCGCAACCACGTGATCGCCCTTGCCGAGGATGGTGAGAACTGTGGCGCTAACTGCGGCCATACCCGAAGCTGTCACGAGCGCGGATTCAGTACCTTCAAGCGCGGCGAGCACACTTTCTACCTGGCTCAACGTCGGATTCCCATATCGGGTATAAAACTCCGGGTGCCGAGCCTCTCCCGCACGTTTGGCGAAGTCCTCTCCTGAAACTCCGCGAAATGTAGCAGTCTGATAGATCGGCGCCACCACTGCGGACGTGGAGTTCAGCTTGCGGTCGCCGTGGATTAGTCGAGTTTCAACGGAGTTCTTATTTCTTTGCGTCATGACCTAACCTTTCTGGGCGAATCGTGTTCCACTGAATCTTAAGCTCGGCATGTTGCGCGGGCCTAAGCGGACATGTGAAGCTCCAAAATCTGTGTTCATCCTACAATCTGCGCTCATCTTCTTGAGTAGTTGCTTCTGCCTTTCGAGAATGTAGGAGATGACCTATGTCAGTCACGCGAACTGATTGACAGGAACGACGCCTCCCCTAGACGAATCCCTTTACAACCAGCACAATAGAAAGTTCGTCTCGACAACGCGAACACAAGGAGAGTTATGGTCATTTCTGGCGAAGCCATTCGCATGATGAACTATGTTGACGATATTTCCGCCACTTTGCGCCGTATCGCCGCTAACATTCCGATGATGACGGATGAAGAGCGGAAACGGCTGGCAGATTACATGCGTAAAGCCGAGCCGAGCTATCCGGGGATGATCGACAAATTGGAGAAGGGAAGCTAGTTGTGGCTTCCGTGAAGACGGTTGCGGTGATCGGAGCCGGCATTATGGGCCGGGGCATCGCCCACGTAGCAGCGCTCGGCGGATATCGCACCATTCTCGAGGACATTCTCCCCGCCAGCCTGCATAAGGCCGAAAGCGAGATTCGCACGAACCTCGACAAGGGAGTGGAACTAGGCAAACTGGAAAAGTCCGCAGCCGATGCAGCGTTTTCGCGCATACAACTTGTCGGCACGGTGGAAGAAGCGGCACGCGAAGCCGATCTCGTAATCGAGGCTGTCCCGGAAGAGATGGACTCGAAGATCGAGATCTTCACCCTGCTCGACAAGATCTGCCGTCCTGCGACCATTTTGGCTTCGAATACTTCGTCACTGAGCGTGACGGAGATCGCGTCGGTGACGTACCGTCCACGAAACTGCGTGGGCATGCATTTCTTTAATCCAGTACACAAAATGAAGCTGCTCGAAGTCGTCCGTGCCCTCGAAACCGACGATGAGACCATCGCCGCTGCGACTGAAGTGGGACAGGGCATGGGCAAAGAAGTTGTAGTGATTAAGGAGTCTCCCGGATTCATCACCAGCCGCATTAATGCCATGATTGGAAACGAAGCTTTTTACATGCTCCAGGAGGGGATCGCCTCGGCCGAGGACATCGACAAGGCATTGAAATTAGGGCTGAATCATCCAATGGGACCGTTTGAGCTGGTCGATCTCGTTGGACTCGACACTAGGCTGCACATCCTCGAGTACCTCCACAAAGCTCTTGGCGAGAAGTTTCGTCCTGCTCCGCTTCTGGTGCAGCACGTAAAAGCTGGGAGATTGGGACGAAAAAGCGGACGAGGCGTCTTCGAGTATCCCGACGTCCAAAAGAACAAAGAAAAGAGCTCCGAATCCAAATTGGTCCACTAACATCCCGCAGTTTCGAGGGTCTATATGCTGAGGCGAAGGTGTGCCGCGGGAACATTCTCGATCGCTCGGCGTCAGTAACCAATAGTCTTTCAGGAACTTAAGCATCTCCCTGCGCGTACACCATGAACAGCATGCAGCTCTTGTTCGACATCTTTACCCAGACCCTGCAGACCCTCTGGGCACACAAGCTGCGCTCGTTTCTCACTATGTTCGGCATTGCCTGGGGCGTGGGCTCGCTGCTGCTGCTGGTTGGATTGGGAGAAGGGTTCCGTAGTGGCCAGCGCCGGCAGATGGCTACGATGGGACAAGACATTATCATGCTGTGGTCCGGTCGCGTTCCAGCGCAGTCAGGCAGCAGTACCGGACAGCGCCAGTACTACCTCACCTATCGCGACTATCAGGACATCGTTCGAGAAGCGAAGCATGTGCGCAACGCCGCTACCCTGATAAATCGCGGCGACATTCGCGCCGTCAGTGATCTCACCAACGCCAACGGACAAGTGAACGGCACGACTCCGAGCCTGGGCAAAATTCGTTACATTCCGATTGGGGAAGGACGGTGGCTGAACGACGCCGACATTGCCGAGAAGCGCAACGTCGCTGTGATCGGAGACGAGATGTCGCGCAATCTCTATCCCGGCACAAATGCCTTGGGAGCGAGCTTACTGTTGAATGGCGTACGCTTTCAGATCGTCGGAATCGTGAGTTCCATCGGCGTGAACGAGAACAACAGCACCAACAATCGCGTTTACATTCCGTACGCGACGATGCATCAATTTTTTCCTCTGACCAACGTTGGCGACACTCCCGACGCGGTTTCGACTATCAACTACCAGCCAGACATTCCCGATAATCACGATTTAGCCAAGGAAGAAGTGCACAGGATTATCGGACGTAATCACCAGTTCGATCCCAACAACAAGGAAGCAATCGAGGAGTGGGACACGATCCAGAGCCAGCGCATGGTGGGTAAAATCTTCGACGCCATGAACGCATTCCTGGGCAGCGTCGGCATTGTTACGCTCGCTCTGGGCGCTATCGGTATCATCAACATCATGCTGGTATCGGTTACGGAGCGCACGCGTGAGATCGGATTGCGCAAGGCTCTCGGCGCCACGAATGGCAGCATACTCACGCAATTTTTTCTCGAAGGCATACTGCTTACTGTGCTCAGCGGAGGCATCGGCATGGCGGGCGCGGCGGGTTTGATGGCAGCGTTAGGCACATTGCCCGCGCCTCCCGGATTTGACACTCCCAAATTGGTACCGTCATCCGCTGCGTTAGCCATCGGCTGTCTGGCGCTGGCGGGACTTGCAGCCGGACTTTATCCAGCGCGCAAAGCGGCAATGCTTCAACCAGTAGAAGCACTGCGAAAGGAGTAGTTATGGTTCGCGATCTCCTCGGACAAGCCTACGGCGCCATGAAACACGACCGTCGTCGCGCAACCCTTACCATGTTGGGAATGGCGTGGGGCATCGCCACCGTGGTGCTGTTGCTGGCCTATGGCTCCGGTTTCGGACGCGCGGTTGACGCCATCTTTGCCAATTGGGGAGCGAAGATCATCGGAGTCTGGCCGAACCGCACATCGCTTCAGGCGGGTGGGACGAAAGCGGGATCGAAGATCCGCTTCAAGATCGAAGACGTTGAGTACATCCAAAGCACCGTTCCGCTGATCAAGCACGTGAGTCCTTCCGCGTGGAAGCAGGATGCCGTGCAGTACGAGAATCGCACGTTCACTTTCCCCGTGAACGGCTACTACGCGAACATCCAGAAGATTCTCAATTTCCCCATTGATTACGGGCGCTTCTTCGACGATCACGATAACGAAATCCGCGCGCGCGTGGCAGTGATCGGCTCAGAGGCAAAGAACAAACTGTTTTCCGGACGCTACCCAATCGGGGAAAAGATACGCCTCGATGGCATGAGCTTCGAAGTGATCGGTGTGCTTACGGCCAAGATGCAGGAAGGCGGCAACGATGACGCCAACCGTCAGATCCTGATTCCGTTCAATACCATGGGCGAGATGAAGGACTTGCAATACATAGACGGCATCTGGATGGATTACGACACCTTTGCCTATACCGGCGTGGAGGAGGGAGTCCGTGCAGCGCTCGCACACCTTCATGGCTACAACGTGAAGGACCGTCGCGCCGTTTTCCTCTACAACGCGATGAAGCAGGTGACACAGTTCGAGATCATTAAGCTCGGACTGAAAGTACTGCTCGCCTTTATCGGTGCCCTCACCCTAGGCATCGGCGGTATTGGTCTGATGAACATCATGCTGGTTTCCGTCTCACAGCGCACGAAGGAAATTGGTGTGGAAAAGGCCTTGGGCGCACGAAAAGGCCACATTCTGTTCCAATTTTTAGCCGAAGCTCTCACCATTACGTTCGCCGGCGGACTTCTGGGAATCATCCTGGCGTATGCAATCTCAATCGCAGCGGGGCGAATTACGTTCTACAGCGCCATCGCGAAGAATGCTGAAGCAGCTGACATCCGCTTGATCATCGATCCCTCAACTCTGATCATCTCAACGGTGATTCTGACCATAGTTGGCATCGTGAGCGGCATGCTCCCAGCGATCAAAGCAGCCAACCTCGATCCAATCGAAGCTCTGAGATACGAGTAGAGCGTTAGCTGACTTTAACTACGTGGATCCGGCGGCCCTCGGCGGGCGGGGGTTCCCGTCTATTTGCCGCACGTAGGCTGAAGGGCAAAGGGCCTCACGTTCAACGCAACTTTCGTGAAACAGGTTATCCGATCATCAGCGATGCATTCCTGTTTGGGAACATCCGCTCGTTCGCGTACGGTGCTGCCGCAGGGTCGATCTCTCATGTATTCGTGCCGCACCTATGAAGAACCAACATTGCAGAAGACTTTTGGCGATGATATGAGACCTTCTGTGCCAGCGTCCGAAGACGGATTCCGAGGCTGACTCCTTGGCACGGCTAAGATCTGCGCGCGGCCCGAAGTAGGCGCGCGCGTCACACAGTATTTGAACCACACATAAGGTCATGAAAAAACGCAGAAAAATCATCGTCTACATCGCTACCAGCGTCGATGGTTACATCGCAAAGCCGAATGGTGACATGGAATGGCTGAATCGCCGACCGCGCAAAGCGGACTACGGCATGCGCAGGTTCTACTCGTCTATCGATACCATCCTTCTGGGACGCAAGACTTACGACTGGACTCTCGATTACTGCAAGAAGAACGGCATCAAAGGCGGGGTGTTCGATAAGAAGATAGCCAATTACGTGTTCTCGTAGAAGCCTCCGAAGAAGGTTGCGCCGGGCGTGCAATTTGTAACGGAACCCGTGAAAGCCTTTGCGCGGCGTCTGCGCGCAAAGCCGGGAAAGCATATATGGATGATGGGCGGGGGAAAACTGATCGCCTCATTCCTCGATGCAGGCGAAATCGATGAATTCGATATTCACGTCATCCCGACCTTCATCGGTCAGGGTATACCCCTAATAGCGCCACGACATCGGGACATCTCGCTGCATTTACGCTCAGCGCGAAAGTATCCGGACGGTGTAGTTCGATTGCGCTATGAGATCGCAAGATAGGGAATATGCCTGGTGGTCCATTCTGATATCAGCCCTGGCTTACGATCATGAAATCTTGAGGACTCCCGAAAGCTATAATCCTGCCATGCCATTGAAAAGCCTGGCCGCTGCATTCATCGAGTTTTCCCGCTGGAAGTTGCTGGACGAGTACTGGCCGCGTTTGCGCGCTTGTGTGGAATCTCTCAGCGATGAGCAAGTGTGGTGGCGTGCGAATGAAGCGAGCAACAGCGTCGGCAACTTGATCTTGCACCTGAATGGAAACGTGAATCAGTGGCTGGTTGCCCCATTCGATCATCGCGAGGACAAGCGCAATCGCCCAGCTGAATTCTCGGAGCGGCAAGTGATACCCACAGGACAGTTGCTGGAGACGATCGCCAGAACGTTGCAGGATGCGGCAGCGGTAATGGCTAGCATCAGTGAGTCCGACCTCCTCGCGACATACAACATCCAGGGCTACACCGTCAGCGGACTGCACGCGGTGTATCAGGTAATCGAGCACTTCGGACTGCATTACGGACAGATCACCTACATTACAAAAATGCTGCGTGGCATAGATCTAGGCTTTTATCGCGAGTTGCAGGCTACTGGACGGTTGAACGGATAGATGAAATCAAATGACAGTGCAGAATAAGCACACGCTTCAAACTTAGCGAAACGCTGGAGCACCCACACTTTGCAATCGCGAGCAGGAGAACACCAACCTCACGAAGAGAGGAATGCGCCCTACTTGACGGCCACGAGTCCCAACGGCTGTGGATCTCGAGGCACAAAGAAGAAGGGGGACCCGGGTAGCGTTGCAAGTGCGCCGGAGTTCTGATCGATGGTGTATCCCGTGATACTTGTGTTCGCCCGAACGTACAGGAATCTTCCGGATAGATCGGTAACAAGTCCAAAAATCGGAGTATCGCGGTTTGTGAATGGCGAACCAGGAACCTGAGTCAGCGCGCCGGAGCTGTGGATCTGGAATGCTGTGATCTTCGGTTCGTCGTAGTCACCCACGTACAAAAAGTGTCCAGACGGATCGAATCCCATAGAGACCGGTCTGCGCGATGTTGTCGCGAACGGAGAGCCTGCAATTGGAGTCAGAACCCCGGGGCAGCCGGACCTAAGAAGAAGAAAGGCGGGACTCTTACAAGTCCCGCCTGTTGGTTGAACAGTTGGTTAGGGAATTATTTGTTGGCGGCCAATTTTGCGTTGAGGTCGCTGGTATTCGAGCTCACGATGCCGTCGTACTTGGTGACTACCAGCAGCGTGTTGCCGGCAGGCACAACCTGATGAACTGCGTATCCGCCTTCGTACACTGAAGTCCACTTACGGCCATCGGTGCTGGCGAAAACTTCGTTTGAACCGTCTGCCACCGCGTACATGCGATGCAGATTCTGGTCATAGGTCAGGGACTTAATTCCGCCTAGATCGGTCTTTACTGTTTCCCATCCGCCCATCGCCTTCTCGTGGAACAGGCCTTCGGGCGAGGAGACCCATAGACGACCGTCCTGATCGAGGATCATTCCGGTAATGACCGAGACTGAAGGCGATTCCATCTTGCCCCAGCTGCGGCCGTCGTTGTTGGAGGTCAGGAGTTCGCGATATCCGGCGGCCGCGACGCGGTTGCCGCTGCTGCGGACGATCGTGATTGGCTCCTTACCGCTGTTGCGCTGCACCTGGAATGAGCGGCCACCGTCATGCGAGAAGAGCAGTCCGGTGGTGGTGCCGGCAAACCAGTTGTCGCCGTCGATGTGCAGGTCAGTTACATATGGATGCCAGGCAGCGGTCGTGAAGACGCTGCTCCACGTCCGGGTTGTGGGCTCCATGCGGAAAAGTCCGTTGTTGGTTCCGGCGATGAGCTGGTTACTGGAGTCCTGTGCCAGCGTGAATACATCGCTGCCGTTCAGTCCTTTATTGATGATCGACCAGTGTAAACCACCGTCAGCGGAGAGGAAGGCGCCACCGAATGACTTATCGTTCACGACACCGGCAAACATGGTGTCAGATTGGGACTTGTCGAGCAGGAGCGCGCGGATCTCACGATGCGCAAACCCGATGTTCGAGGAAGCGAAGGTCAGACCGCCATCGTTGCTGGCCATAATGCCGCTACGATCGGTGGCGAGAAGAACGCGCTTCGAGTTGCGAGGATCGATCATCAGGTCGTTGATGACCAGGTTGGCTGCGGAAACGCGACGCCATTTCAGTCCACCGTCCACGCTCTTCCACAGGCCGGTCGTGCTGCCCGCGTAGATCACGGTGCGGTTGTTCGGATCCTGCTTGATGATGCGAACGCGGCGCGAGTTCACTGGGATGGCTTCGACTTTCTTAAAGAGCTGTCCGCCATTGATGCTCTTGTAGACGCCGGTGCAGGCGCTGGCGTAGATCGTGGATGGCGTCTTCGGATCAATTGCCATCGAGAACACGTCAGAGTCGTCGTCCATTCCTTTAGCGAGCTGTTGCCAAGTCTCGCCGCCGTTGCTGGTCTTGTAAGCCAGGCGCCAGGTTCCGGCGTAGATCACATTCGTGTCCTTCGGATCGATTGCGAGCGACTGAACGTTGTGAATGTTGTCGGGCGAGATGCGGGCAAACTTCCTGCCGCCATCATCGCTGCGGTAAACGCCATCGAGCGTGCCGGCGACGATCATCTTCGGATTCGACAGCGCGATCGTCAGCGAGCGAATCGATTTCCCCTTCATGTCCTTCAGTGAAGACCAGCTCCGGCCACCGTCTTCGGTGCGGAACAGTTCGCCGTTCTGGCCGAGGACGCTCCAGCCGGCAACATAGACGATGCGGGAGTCGGTAGGATGAAAATAGATGTGGTCGAGAACGTATTCGCTTTCGCCGATGCGGGCGAAGCGCGACCAGGTCTTACCGTTGTCGTCCGATGAGAACATCTGTCCAGCGCTGGTGCTGATCAGGATGTGGTCAGGGTTCTGCGGATCGTAGGCCAGAGTGCGAACATCGCCGCCCTCAGGTCCCATGGTTGTTGGTTGCGCGGCATACATTGAGCTCACTGTGAGTAGGGTCACTACCCCGAGAGCCCACACTGTGAGCATTAATCTTTTCTTAGACGTGAAATTCATTCTTCCCTCGGTGGCTTGCAAATTGCGGTGTACTGCAAGTGCCGAATGTGCCACGGTTCGAAAGGGAAAAATAGATGACTAAAGTGCCCTGACTCTCGGGAAGTGCTCAACTAACAACTAAGGTTGCACTGAGAACGGGTCACACGAAGGACTCAGCTCCTTCACTCGCCTCGATGAGTCGAATACCCTGCTTCAGGGAATCCGGCAGGCAATTTTCCCCGCAGAAAAGTGAGGGTTGGAGTCGAGGTCCACCACGTTGCCTACTTCTTTGGCGGCTTGTGTGCCGGTATTCATGGCAACGCCGACATCAGCTTGAGCCAGTGCGGGTGCGTCGTTCGTGCCGTCGCCAATCATCGCCACGAGCCTGCCGTCCGTTTGCTCACGGCGGATCAGATTCATCTTGTCTTTGGGTATAGCTTGGGCAAGAAAGTCATCCACTCCGGCTTCGCGGGCGATCGCTGCGGCGGTGAGAGGATTATCGCCGGTGATCATCACGGTGCGAATACTCATCGCGCGCAATTGAGTGAAGCGCTCCTTCATGCCGCCTTTCACGCATCCTTCAGGTGCATGACGCCCATGGCACGGTTTCTCTCAGCAACGATAAGCGGCGTGCCGCCAGAGCGAGCGATCGTGTCGATCGAAAGCTGCAATTGTTTGGGGATCTCCCCGCCATTCTCCCGCAGGTAGCTGGATCGCGTCGGCTGCTCCCTTGCGAACCTTGTCTGCCGTTGAAATTCACACCTGAGATGCGTGTCTGTGCCGTAACCGAGAGCGCTTGCCCCATCCAGCGCAAAATTAACCGTGGTATTGTGCAGAAAATCGAGAATGCCAGTGGATCGCGAAGGAAACGCCATCATTCAACACTTAGAAAGAGCATTCCGCGCGAAATGGATAATACTCACAATGCCGACCACAACCCGTCCAGCGGGCGTAACTCTCCTGACCTTATTCTTTGTCTTTGGCGTACTGATGGCATCGCTTGCAGCTGGAATGCTGTTGTTCCCGGGCAGCATCCTTGAGCCGCTGTGGCGGTTAAATCCGCGTGCGCGGGACGCTTTCGTTGCGATTCGATTTTGGGCTGTGATCGTGATGGTGATTATTGCGACAGCCTGTGCAGTAGCGGCCTTAGGTTTGTGGCGTTGCCGGCGATGGGGTTACGTCACCGCTGCTGGAATCCTCTGCGTCAATCTCCTCGGCGATACTGCGAATACGTTCATCGCTCATGATTGGCGGACCATCATTAGTCTTCCCATTGGAGGAGCGATGATCACTTACCTGGTGAGGAACAGACGAGTGTTTGGACAGAATCGTGAGTAGCGTCTGAGGCGGGGCATTACTCCCCTGGAGTGAAACGATAGCCAACCCAAGGCTCAGTCGTGATGTAGTGTTTATCGCTGTCCGCCTCAAGCTTTTTGCGCAGTTGTCCAATAAAGACACGGAGATATTCGTTCTGATTCACGCTCTGCGGTCCCCACACAGAACGCAGCAGAACGGCGTGGGTTACTACCTTGTCGGGATGGCGGGCAAAATGCACCAAGAGGTCAAACTCCTTCGGCGTGAGCCGCACCTCCTGTCCGCGCACGACAGCCCTGTGTCCCGGAAGGTCAATTTTGAAATCGCCGACATTGATTTCCTGCTCCTCGGGTTTCGGCGGTGTAAAGCGCCGAAGATTTGCGCGCACGCGCGCCAGAAGTTCACTCATGTTAAACGGCTTTGTCACATAGTCATCGGCGCCGGCGTCGAGTGCCTCGACCTTCGAGCGCTCCTCGCCGCGCACCGAGAGAACGATGATCGGCACTTCTGACTTCGCTCGGACCTTGCGAGTGAGATCCACGCCACTCATCTCCGGCATCGAGAGGTCGGTGATGATCAGCTCCGGCGGCCAGTCATTCACTACGTCGAGGGCGGCGACGGCATCATTAGCAACGCGTATCTCATATCCATGGCTGGAAAGCGTAGTGCGCAGCACGCGCGTGATCTGCGGCTCATCGTCGACGACAAGGATTCGGCGCCCGGCCACGGTCAGTCGACCCTCTGCGTGACGATGTGTACGTCGACTGGCGGAGCGTTGCGCAGGAATCGCTGAATCGCGCCAAGATAAAGGTATTCGCGCCATCCACTCACGGCCGAGCGACCGAAGACCACCTGCGTGATGTTCTCTTTGCCAACGAATTCGGCAACCGAAGAAGCGATATCCTTTCCTTTCAGCCTCACGATTTTGGCCGACAGATTCTCGGCAAACTGAAAGTTCGAATGGAGACTTCGGGCTCGATCGGGCTCTCGATCCTTCTCCTGTTCGACGTAAACCGCGAAGAAATCGGCTCCGATGCGGTCCGCGATTCTGGCCCCACGGGCAATAAGTTGCTGCGACTCTAGATGCGAACTGATGCACACGGCGATGCGCTCTCGAATTCCCCAGTTCTGATCGATGTTCTTCTTCTTCAGGTAAGCATCCAGACTGCGATCGACCAAGTGCGTTACCTGTCGCAGTGCGAGTTCGCGTAACGCCATCAGATTTCCCCGGCGAAAAAAGTTCTTAAGCGCTTTTTCCCCGCGATCCAGCGGGTAGATGTCCCCACGCTGCATGCGCGTTTGCAGCGCCTCAGGAGTGAGGTCGGCCATGACAATCTCATCGGCGCGTTGCAGGACCCAATCGGGAACGGTTTCGCGAACCTGGATGCCCGTGATGCTCTGTATCGTGGGATTCATGCTCTCGAGATGCTGAATGTTCATGGTCGAGAGGACATCGATCTTGGCGTCCAGCAGGTCCAGAACATCTTCGTAACGTTTGCAGTGCCTGCTGCCTTCCACATTGGTGTGCGCGAACTCATCCACCAACGCTACCTGCGGCTTACGTGCCAGAATGGCATCCACATCCATCTCTTCGAAGATAGTGCCTTTGTATTCGATCTTCTTGCGCGGGACCGCCTCCAGCTGCTGCGCAAGCTCGGCCGTTACTTTTCTTCCATGCGTTTCAATCACCCCAATGACGACGTCCTCCCCACGTCGATGCCGGCGAATGGCCTCGCTCAGCATGTTGTAAGTCTTTCCCACACCGGGTGCATAGCCAAGAATGAGCTTGAAGGTTCCCGCCCGCTTCTCGGGCGCGGTTTGTTCCAGCCACTCTTCGGGACTCTTGGGCATTTCGTTACATTCTGCGCGAGCAGTGCTGAATTGTCGAACTCGGCTACAATCGCGGCGTGAGTCCGGCGCTCGGGAAGACATTCAGATTCATTGCGGCGACAGCCATCGTTGCCGTGATAGTTGTCTTCTACACGCGCGTGGTGAAGCTCAATCCGACCACCGTAGCATTGACTTTCCTGCTTGCCGTTTTGATTGTTTCGGCGAACTGGGGACTCACCGTCGCGGTCTTCATGTCGTTGATCGCAGCACTGGCGTTTAACTTTTTCTTTCTACCTCCTATCGGGAAGTTCACGATTGCCGATACGCAGAACTGGCTGGCGTTGTTTGCGTTTCTCATCACTGCAGTAGTAGCGAGCAATTTGTCCGAGCGCGTGAGACGTGAGGCGCAGGAAGCGGACGAACGTCGACGTGACGTTGAGCGGCTTTATTCGTTCAGCCAGCAACTTCTCGTGACCGAGAACGTGGTCGAATTGCTCAATGCGATTCCGCGTCATTTGCTGGAGACCTTTGGCGCCAGCCAGGCAGCGGTTTACGTCAGCGACCGGGATCGGGTGTACCGCTCCGCAGCTGATGACGGCGTTCTCAGCAAGGAGGCCTTAAAGATCGCTGCCGCACGTTCGGAACTTGTGCTCGGTCGCGACGGCGATGTGTGCTTCGTTCCCATTCGCATGGGAATTCGTTCGCTGGGAATTTTGGCAATGTCTGGAAGCAACGTTTCTCAGGAGACGCTGGAAGCGGTTGGAAGCTTGATCGCTGTTGCCGTTGAGCGAGCGGCCGCGGTTGAGAAGGTCACGCGCACCGAAGCGGCGCGCGAGAGCGAGCGACTGCGCTCGGCGCTGCTGGATTCAGTCACTCATGAATTTCGGACACCGCTCACGTCCATTAAGGCTTCGGTGAGCAGCTTGCTGACGCAGCCTCAGCTTGCTGGGGAGGAGCGACAGGAACTGCTGACGGTAATTGATGAAGAGAGCGACCGACTGAATCGTCTCGTTGGCGAAGCAGTGGAGATGGCGCAGCTGGATGCAAATGAAGTGAAGCTTGAGCTGCATGCTCATGCGATTCGGGAGGTAATCGACGCTGCGCTCGATGACTCAAAGCAGGTGCTCGAAGGGCATCGAGTCGAGGTGCGAGTACCTGAGCAGCTTCCTTCGGCGATTATGGACGCGATGTGGATCACGAAGGTCCTTCGGCACTTATTGGAGAATGCGGTGAAGTACTCGCAACCGGAGTCGCCGATTTTCGTGAGCGCTGAGGTGAACCGCGATCGTCTCCTCACGAGCGTCGCTGATCGGGGGAGTGGTATCGATGACCTGGAGCGATCTCTAATTTTTGACAAGTTTTACCGGGGGCAAAGCCAGCGATATCGGGTGCAGGGTACCGGAATGGGACTTGCTATCGTGAAGGCGATTGTAGAGGCGCACGGCGGACGCATTAGTGTTACCAGCCAACTCGGCCATGGGTCGGTCTTTTCTTTTGGTCTTCCAATCGCGACCGAGCGGCTCGCATCGCCATCTCTGGGCTGAATTACAAGCCGCACAGACTGAGAGACAACGCATCTCACTGCTGGTGTCTGGCAGGAATTCCAAACTGGTGAAGACCACGGATCGCGAATCAGTACGCGCTCAAATTGAAGAGCATCGGGCAGAGTCTTTGCTCGGATACTTACAAGCTATCTTCGAGATTCGCGACAGCTTGCCCTCCCGCAGACGCAAGCAGCGGGAATTGTGGTTTCGCGGCGCCGACCGCGAGCACGATCCGATACCAAGTCTTTTTCGATATGAAAAGGCGAACGAATGGGATATCAGACGCGAATTTCGCCGCCGTGGCATTCAGATGGTGGCAGAGCGCGAGCCGCAGGATGAATGGGAATGGTACTTCCTCATGCGTCACCACAACGCACCCACGCGGCTGCTGGATTGGACTGACAGCGCGCTGATCGCCTTGTATTTCGCTCTTCGCTCACCCTTGTCGCAAGCAATGCCTCCGGCGGTATGGGTATTAAACCCCGTCAGGCTCAACGAAGTCGTGTGTCAGACCGATTCCGTTGTGCTCAGCAATGAGCCGCAGGCTTCTGGATACCTTCCGGAGTCGGCTCGTGATCAACTACGGCCAGAACTACCTATTGCCGTTGATCCGATTCATGTCTCTCGCCGGTTGGCCGTTCAGAGAAGCCGCTTCACGATTCATGGCCGGGACCGCAATGGACTCATCTCGGTGGCGGCACGCCATCCGGGTATTCTGTTTCGGATTGGTATTGATACGAACGCTGCCGACGCTGTCCTGAATGATCTGCGCACGTGCGGAGTCTCAGAGACGACGATCTTTCCTGATCTTGAGGGACTCTCGCGAGAGCTGCTCCGCGAGTGTGGCTCGGAGTTAGCCGAGTAGCTGAACTTCTTTTTTTTCTTCGAATCAGTGTCCGTTAGCCGAATATTCGCGGTATCGCTGCATCTAAAATTCAGTAATAGTCAGAAAATCCTTCGTCCATACGAGCGCCACCCTTGCAGTGGGATTCGGCCGTTAGTTTAGCTTTCGCCGCAGAGCAGTTGTTTGCAGCTGCCCAGCTCCTTACAAGCGATCTTGTGCCTGCGAATCAGGCACTGGAGCTCGTCCACGAGCGTCATTTGGTACCGCTTCTAGACAATGGCGACTTTCTCCCTGAACCGGTTCGGCACCAGATCGTCGAAGCACAGCACTCGTATGACACTGCCGTTTCTAAAGGGCTCACCCGCGACTTTGCGCGATGCCTGGCGTCGGAACTCATGAAAATTCTCTCCGAAGTTACTGGGATTCTGAAGCAGATCTCGGGCCGCTCACTGCTGAACCTGGACCGCCGGGTCGCCTGATCACTCTACCGTCATCTCGAATAAAGGGAGATCTGTTGTCCGGTTAGATGCCGAGGCAAAAAGATTCCTCACGCCGACATAAGGCGCTTCGGAATGACAGGCTCTAGAGTAACTTTCTTGAGTTGTTAGGCGCAGCTAGTCAAACATCAAACGCCTTCTTGACTTTGCGGCGAGATGCACTCCACGATGAATTTCAGTGCCCTGAGCGCATGAGGCGTTATATATTCAGCTTCCAGCAATTCTCACTTCGAGGTAGGTAATGTCCCGAACTGTCCGCTGTGGCCTGATCCAGGCCCATAATCCTCTTGGTCCAGATCACAGCATGGCCAAGATCAAAAAGGCAATGATCGACAAGCACCTGAAGTTAATTGAGCAGGCTGCGAAAGAGAAGGTGCAGGTCCTGTGCTTGCAAGAACTTTTTTACGGGCCCTATTTCTGCGCCGAGCAAAACCAGAAGTGGTATGAGATGACAGAGCCGGTTCCTGACGGTCCAACGACGAAACTCATGCAGAAGCTGGCGGCCAAGTACAAGATGGTCATCGTCGTCCCGCTCTACGAAGAAGAAATGACTGGGTTGTACTTCAACACTGCCGCGGTTATCGATGCCGATGGAACTTATCTCGGGAAATACAGAAAGCACCATATCCCGCAAGTGGCTCCCGGATTTTGGGAGAAGTTTTATTTCACGCCCGGTGATACTGGGTATCTTGTTTTTCAGACCCGGTATGCGCGAGTCGGGGTTTACATCTGCTACGACCGGCACTTTCCGGAAGGCGCGCGGATTCTCGGACTAAATAGTGCAGAAATTGTTTTCAATCCCTCTGCTACGGTTGCTGGTCTCTCCGAATATCTGTGGGAGCTTGAACAGCCGGCACATGCTGTCGCGAACGGATACTTCATTGGAGCAATCAATCGAGTTGGAGTTGAGAAGCCATGGGCAATTGGCGAATTCTATGGCAAGAGCTACTTCTGCAATCCTCGCGGTAAGATCATCGCGCAAGCCAGCCGCGACAAAGACGAAGTCGTTGTGGCCGATCTTGATTTAGACATGATCGCCGAAGTGCGAAAGACATGGCAGTTCTTCCGCGATCGGCGTCCAGACTCCTACGAGCCGCTGGTTGCGCAGGCGGGGAAGATCGCCCGATCGGCGTCGTAGGACGCAGTATGCGGCCTCTTTACCCAGGAAAATCGCTAATTGCTAATCGTTAATTGTTGGGGTTCTGATGACTAAAGAAGAAATTATTCGCAAACATAAGCAGTACTTGTTTCCATCCATCACGACGTATTACTCCGAGCCCCTCGTCACCGATCACGCCAGCATGCAGTATCTCTGGGATGCCGATGGAAAAAAGTATCTCGACTTTTTCGGCGGGATCGTCACCATCTCGGTTGGTCACACCAATCCGCGCGTCACTTCGAAGGTGAAGGCTCAGATCGACAAGCTGCAGCATGCTTCGACTCTGTTTCCGAACGAAGCGATCGTGGCTCTGGCGGAGAAGATTGCTCAGATCACGCCTGGAGAAATTTCTCAGAGCTTCTTCTCAAACAGCGGCACTGAGGCGAATGAGACTGCTGTTCAGATCGCACGGATGTATACGGGAAACTTCGAGGTCGTCGCTCTGCGTCACGGCTACAGTGGACGCTCGCAGCTTGCGCAGTCGCTCACGGGTCACGGCACGTGGCGCAAGTCGCTGCCTGTTTCCAATCCCGGCATCGTTCATGCATTGAATCCCTATTGTTATCGGTGTCCCTTTGGCATGAAGCCAACGGAGTGCGGTATTGAATGCGCGAAGGACGTGGAAGCCGTGATCCAGACCGCTACTTCTGGCCAGATCGCCGCGTTTATCGCTGAGCCGATTCAGGGGGTAGGCGGCTTTATTACGCCGCCGAAGGAGTATTTCAAGATTGTCTTCAACATCGTCAAGCAGTACGGGGGCTTGTTCATCTCCGATGAGGTCCAGACGGGCTGGGGACGCACGGGTAAGAAATGGTTCGGCATCGAGCAGTGGGAGGTGTACCCCGACATCATTACGTCAGCAAAAGGTCTGGCCAACGGTACGCCGATAGGTCTTACTGCAACTCGACCCGAGATCGCGGGGAGCTTCAAGGGGCTGCAAATCTCAACCTTCGGCGGCAATCCTGTCACCAGCGTCGCCGCAAAGGCCACTATCGATCTCATCGAGGAAGATCGCCTCATGGATAATGCCGACGTCGTCGGCAACTACTTCCGCCAGGGACTCCAGAGCCTTCAGGACAAACACGATCTCATCGGCGATGTCCGCGGAATGGGACTGATGCAAGCGCTCGAATTCGTGAAGGACCGCAAAACTAAAGAAGTGGCTCCGCAGGAGACAACGCAGTTCATGGAAGAGTGTCGCAGTCGCGGCCTGCTTGTGGGTAAAGGTGGGCTGTACGGCAATGTCATTCGCATGTCACCGCCACTGAACATCGCCAAGAGCGACGTGGATGAGGCTATTCGGATCATGGACGAAGCCTTGAGCGCCGTTCGTCAGCCGGCGGTTGCGGCCGCGAGGTAATAACTAACAAATCACATGAGCACGCTCTCGCGCGAGATCAAAATCAATACCCGCATCGAAGAGAGTCCTCTTTACAACCACGATCTCGCGCCTGTCGACGCGGCACATCGGACATGGGGCACGTACAACTACGCGGCCCTCTGGGTCTCGATGTCCGTAAACATTCTGACTTACATGCTGGCTGCGAGCCTGATTCAGGGTGGAATGGACTGGAAACAGGCGGTCCTGACCGTATTTGTGGGCAACACCATCGTGCTGGCTCCCATGCTGCTCAATTCGCATCCAGGAGCGAAATACGGCATTCCCTTTCCGGTACTGGCCCGCGCGTCTTTTGGACTCCTGGGAGCGAATGTTGCGGCCGTGCTTCGCGCCTTGGTCGCTTGCGGATGGTTTGGCATTCAAAGCTGGATCGGCGGGGAAGCGATTAACAGTCTGCTGGCGACGCTTTGGCCGTCGTGGGCAAATAATCCTCGTGGCGTCGCGATCTGCTTCGTGATCTTCTGGGGCATCAACCTGATCGTCGTGCTGAAGGGAATTGAGTACATCCGGTTCCTACAGGGAGTGAGCGCGCCGATTCTGCTGGGCGTTGGATTGCTCCTGCTCGGGTGGGCTTACAAATCGGCAGGTGGATTCGGCCCGATGTTATCAGCGCCGTCGAAATTCCAAAACACGTCGGATTTCCTTAAGTTTCTGGTTCCCGCTTTAAACGGAACAGTAGGATTCTGGTCGACGGTCTCGCTTAATATCCCGGACTTCACGCGCTTTGCGCGTGACCAACGTGGACAGGTCATCGGTCAAGCGATAGCTCTTCCCACCACGATGACGTTGTATTCGTTCATTGGCGTGGCTGTGACTTCAGCCACAGTTGTGATTTATGGATCGGCGATTTGGGATCCAGTTCAGTTGCTGAGCCGCTTCCATTCTCCGATTGCAGTCGTGATCTCACTCCTGGCAATCCTGCTGGCGACATTAAACGTCAACATCGGTGCCAACGTTGTGTCGCCGGCAAACGATTTTTCTAATCTTTGGCCGAAGCGCATTTCATTCAAGGTTGGCGGCATGATGACCTGCTTCATGGGCGTCGCTATGATGCCCTGGAAGCTCCTCGCAAATCACCGCACGTTTATCTTTGGATGGCTCGGTGGATACGCTGCTGTGCTCGGTCCCGTTGCGGGAATCATGATCTGCGATTACTTCGTGATTCGACGAAGAAATCTGGTAGTCGAGGATCTGTATTTGCGCGGCTCAGCATACGAGTACTCCAGTGGATTCAATTGGCGAGCCATCGCGGCGCTGGTGATTGGGAGTGGTATTGCACTGATTGGTCTTGTCGTTCCGCCTGTGCGATTCCTGTACGACTACTCGTGGTTCGTGGGATTCATAATCGCGTTCGCCTCCTATCTGTTTCTGATGTCTCGGACCCATTTGGCAACAAGTACCGCACCGGCATAGAACTCTAGCGGCTGCTAATCAGCGGATGTGCTTTTGGCCAGCAAATCTTCCATACTGGATTGAGGGCTTCGGCCGCGAGCTTCCTGCAATTGCCGCCAACTCATCGCCGGTCGGCCGATACCTACCTGCTCCATGCTGATACAGCCGGGAACAGGACATACAAGCGCGCAGAGATTGCAGCCCACACATTCGTTTTCCAATACTCGCGGCACATGCTTTGCAATCTCTCCGTCGCGCAAATCTCCTTTTGGGCGTTCTGCGGCGGTGATGCACTGGTGTGCGCCGTCCTCACACGCGATGTAGCAAAGATTGCAGCCAATGCACAGCTTGGGATTGATGCGGGCGACGATCTTGTAATTCAAATCGAGATCGCCCCAATCGCGAATGCGATCCACTGACTTGCCCACCAGGTCCATGACAGAATCGAGGCCCTTGTCTTCGAGATACTGCGAGAGGCCGTCTATCATGTCTTCGACGATGCGGAAGCCATAATGCATGGCAGCCGTACAGACCTGTACTGAAGTGGCTCCGAGCAATATGAATTCGACGGCGTCTTGCCAGCTGGCAATTCCACCGATTCCTGAAATAGGAATTGTTACTTTGGGATGTTTGGCGACAGAAGAGACCATGTGCAGGGCGATGGGCTTGACCGAGGGTCCGCAATAGCCGCCATGGCTGGCATAGCCACCGACGTTTGGCCGGGGAGCGAAGCTGTCGAGGTCGACTCCCACGAGGCTGTTGAAGGTGTTGACCAATGAGACTGCATCGGCGCCGCCTTGTTTTGCAGCATGGGCCATGTGAGCCACGTCAGTCACATTGGGTGTGAGCTTCACAATCACGGGAATGGTTGCGACTTCCTTCACCCAGGTCGTGATCATCGTCGTGTACTCAGGCACTTGTCCGACGGCAGCACCCATGCCCCGTTCCGACATTCCGTGCGGGCATCCAAAATTGAGTTCCACCAAATCGGCGCCGGAATCCTGCGAGCGACGCATGATGTCATGCCAGGTCTCGCGTCTGGATTCGACCATGAGAGAGGCTACGACCGTATTCCTCGGGAACCGTTTTTTTACTTCAGAGATTTCACGAAAGTTTGTTTCAATTGGACGATCGCTGATCAGTTCGATGTTGTTGAGCCCGATCATGCGCTCGTGCTTGTAATCGATGGACCCATAGCGGGACGCTGTGTTAATGATGGGCTCGCCGATCGTCTTCCACACGGCTCCTCCCCAACCGGTGTCGAAGGCTTTCATCACCTGATAGGCGCTGTTGGTCGGAGGGCCAGAAGCCAGCCAGAAAGGATTCGGCGAGTGTACGCCACAGAAGTTGATGCTGAGATCAGGCATGCGCGACTCCTTTCCGCTGCGAATGCAGGGCTGCGTGAATTCCTCGGGCAGCCCGCTTTCCATGTGCGACAGCATCCACGACCTCGCCACCGCCGTTCACGCAGTCGCCTCCGGCGAAATACTTTGGATTCGATGTCTGCATGGTCTCGGAGTTCGCAATGACCTTACCATTGTCCAATCTCAGGTTAGGAATGTCTTTCAGGAAGGCAAGCTTCTTCTGGCCGAGCGCACGCACTACCATGTCAACGTCGAGCGTAAATTCGCTTCCGGGAATGGGACGGAAAGAGCGTCTGCCCGATAAATCGGGTGAGCCCAGCTCAGTCTTTACACAAACCAGGCCTTGCGCTCTGCCGCGTGCATCCGGCACAACTCGTACAGGAGCAGCCTGCCAGATGAACGTCACGCCGTCGGCCTTCGCCAAATCGTATTCGTAATCAAATGCGGACATCTCTTCGTGGCCGCGCCGATAAATCATGTACACGACTTCAGCCCCCAATCTTCGTGCAGCAGTAGCGACATCGATCGCGGTATTGCCGCCCCCGATTACGGCGACTCGCGTGCCGACTTGCACATGATCGAAGCCGTTGGTCTTTGTCCTCTCAATAAAAGAGAGCGCATCGCCGCATCGGCGGATTTGTTCCGATTCGATGTGCAAATCTTCGGTTTCGCCGAGTCCAATACCGAGGAATATCGCGTCGTACTCGCGTTCGAGTTCTGCCAGCGATAGGTCGCGGCCGACGGTGATTCCGTTTCGGATTTCGACTCCGAGCGCGCGGATCATCTCAATCTCGCGTACGGCATCCGCCGCGCGCATTTTGTAGGCAGCGATTCCGTAGGTATTCAGTCCACCTGGATGACGCTTGGCATCGAAGATCACGGCACCGTATCCGAGTCGTCGCAACTCTGCCGCACATGCCAGACTCGCCGGGCCAGCGCCGATCAAGGCGACGTGCTGTCCGTTTTCTTTACCAGACTTGAGCACATTGATGCCGTGATCGAGCACGTGGTCGACGGCGTGCCGCTGCAGACGTCCAATCTCAACCGGCTTCTTTCCTTCCGCATTTAGAACGCATGCGCCTTCGCATAAAACCGACGTTGGACAAACTCGACCGCAGCTATGTCCAAGCACATTGGCGGACAGAATGGTTCGCGCGGCTCCCATAAGATTCTGCGTGAGGATTTGCCGAATAAATTGTGGAATATTGATCTCGGTTGGACAGGCCTTTATGCAGGGCGCGTCGTAGCAGAACAGGCAGCGCGACGCCGCTTCCAGGGCGAGCGACGGCGTAAGCGGCGGATTAATATCTGCGAAGTTCTCTTCGAGTTGCTCCGGAGTAAGCTTGGGGCCCGTATGCATGGTGATCCTGTCTCAATGATAGGCTGGAAATTTCGGCAGCATAGCATAAAATCTGCGATTCCCAGCTTTCCCGGAGACCTCATGGCCTTTGATGCTCTTATCAAGAACGGAACTGTTGTTACCGCGACCGATACTTACACTGCCGACGTCGCAATCGTGGATGGAAAGATTCATTCCGTCGGCGTGAACTTGCCTCAGGAGAACGCCGCGCGCGTTTTCAATGCGGCGGGCAAATACGTGATGCCGGGTGGCATCGATGTTCACACCCACCTCGACATGCCTTTCGGCGGGACCACTAGCGCTGACGACTTCGAGACCGGCACGCGTGCCGCGGCCTTTGGTGGAACCACAACGCTCATCGACTTCGCGATCCAGTACAAAGGACAAACGCTTCGCACGGCGTTCGATGCGTGGATGCAGAAGGCCGCTCCCAAAGCAGTCGCCGACTACGCCTTCCACTGCATCATCACTGACCTGCCCGATGCGCGCATCGATGAGATCTCGCAACTCATTGGCGATGGCGTCACTAGTTTCAAACTCTTCATGGCGTATCCCGGTGTCTTCATGCTGGACGACGCCACTATCTTTCGAGCCATGCGAGCGGCTTCAAAAAGTGGTGGGATGATCTGTATGCACGCGGAGAACGGCGGCGCGATTGATGTGATCGTAAAGCAGGCGCTGGCTGAAGGGAAGACCGCGCCGAAATATCACGCGCTCACGCGCCCAACTACTGCCGAAGCCGAAGCTACAGCCCGCGCTATCGCGCTTGCGGAGATGGCCGGTTCTCCCGTATACATCGTTCACCTCAGTTGCAACGATGCGCTAGAAAAGGTCCGCGAAGCTCGCGATCGTGGATTGCCTGTCTACGCCGAGACCTGTCCGCAATATCTGTATCTCTCGCTGGAGGAGATGGACGCACCTGGCTTCGAAGGTGCCAAATATGTCTTCACTCCGCCGTTGCGTGAGAAGTGGCACCAGGAAAAGCTCTGGAACGGTTTAAAGAACGATCACCTGCAAGTTGTCTCCACAGATCACTGTCCGTTCTGTTTCAAAGAACAGAAAGAGCTCGGAAAAGATGACTTCACCAAGATTCCTAATGGCGGACCTGGCATTGAACATCGCCTGAGCCTCGTCTATGCCGGAGGAGTAGGAAAGAAACGCTTCAGCGTGAACCGCTTCGTCGAACTTGTTTCAACTACCCCGGCGAAGATATTCGGACTCTATCCGCGCAAAGGAACGATCGCTGTGGGCAGCGACGGCGACCTTGTGATCTTTAATCCAAATCGCGAACATACGATCAGCGCCAAAACTCACCACATGCGAGTGGATTACTCAATGTTCGAAGGCATCAAAGTGAAGGGAATGCCCGACGTAGTGATGTCCCGCGGACGTGTGCTCGTAGAGAACGACAAATTCCTGGGCAAAGCTGGAAGCGGGAATTTCCTGAAGCGCGCGACATACGTGGGCCTCTGACATTTTTCCTGTGTCTTTCGTGACCTCGCCGTTGTCCTTTGTGGCCCTTGTGTTCGCTCTTCTCGATTGGTCCCGGAAGAGCCAGTACTCATAAGTATTCCTCGCCGCAAATCAGCGGCGAGGAATGACAATCGAGGAGCTACCACCTGCACGTCACCACCCGCGTTTCGGTATAGAACTTTACGCCATCTTTCCCTAGCGCATGCAGATCGCCGAAGAACGAGCCTTTCCAGCCGGTAAATGGAAAGATCGCTACTGGAGCAGGCACGCCGACGTTGATTCCGACCATCCCTGTCTGCACCTTGGCGCTGAACTCGCGTGCAGTCTGCCCCGATTTGGTAAAGATCGACGAGGCGTTCCCATACTCCGAGGAGTTGACCACCTCGATCGCCTCTTCGAGATTCTTAGCGCGAACCACGGACAGCAATGGACCAAAGATCTCCTCGCGCGCGATCCGCATCGAGGGCTTCACGTTGTCGAAGATCGTCGGACCAACGAAATATCCGTCATTGTCACAGCAAGAATCCTTGCGTCCATCGCGCGCCAGCTTAGCGCCTTCCTGCTCACCGATATCGATATAGTTCAGAATGCGCCGCTTGGCTTCGCTATTGATGATTGGACCCATCACAGAGCTACGATCCATGCCATCGCCTACCTTCATCTCATCCGCAGCCTTCTTCAACGCAGCCAGCAGCGGATCGGCCGCCTCGCCCACGGCGACGACCACGCTAGTAGCCACGCAACGCTCGCCTGCGCATCCGAATGAGGATGACATGATTGTGCTCGCCGAGTGCTTCATGTCCGCATCCGGCATCACGACTGAATGATTTTTCGCGCCGCCGAGCGCCTGCGCGCGCTTGCCATTCGCGCATGCGGTTGCATAGACGTACTTCGCCACGCTACTCGATCCAACAAAGGACACTGCCTTCACCCGCGGATCGGTAAGCAGCTGATCAACCACCGGCTTGGTTCCATGCACAAGGTTCAATACGCCAGCTGGAAGTCCAGCCTCATACAACAGCTGCAGCAGGCGCACCGACGCTCGGGGTACGCGCTCTGAGGGCTTCAGCACAAATGTATTTCCACAAGCGATGGCTACGGGAAACATCCAGAGCGGTACCATCAAGGGAAAATTAAAGGGAGTGATTCCCACGCAGACGCCCAATGGATGCCGCGTCGACCAACCATTCACGTCCGCCCCGACATGCTCCACGGTCTCGCCCATCATCATGCTGGAGACGCCGCAAGCAAATTCCACGCACTCCAACCCACGCTGGAATGATCCGCGGGCCTCCTCGCGAACTTTGCCATTTTCTTCCGTTACCAGCGCTATCAGCTCGTCGGCATGTTTCTCCATGAGTTGATGGAAGTGAAAGAGTACGCGGCACCGGTTCATCACCGGCGTAGCGCTCCATGCCGGGAACGCAGCCTGCGCCGAAGCGATAGCCGCAGAAACTTCCTCATGTGTGCAAATCGGGATCTCAGCCACGGGCTCCCCCGTTGCCGGATTGTGCTGAATCAAAACCTCGCCGCGCGAAATCTGCGGACGTCCATCTATGTAGATCGGACAAGGCTTAAGCTGCGTGGCAATAGCGCTGGTGGACATGGTGAACCCCCTGAGATTCGTCGAGCTACGAAATCTTAGAACAGGGAACAGGGTACAGGGAACAGGGTACAGAAGTGCAGTACCGGCGCGCGGTAGCCGCTGGGTCAGCGCAGGTTGTGAGAGTAAGCGTCGCCCGTTCGCTATGGCCGTTCTTAAGCGGTAGCTGTCCGCATGGATCGCAACGCGATTGCGCTCAGTATCAGGACCGCGGCAATAATCGCAATCCACAGGACGACTGGATGGCGCTCGGACCAGGGCCGTTCATCTGGATGTTCGCTGTAGGCCGCATTTGCAGCTTCAGCCCCTAAGGTCGCTACTGTGGAATTTTTGCTTTGCTGGAAAAGCTTGGCGTAGTCATAAATGGGCGAGTTCAGCTTCTCATCGCCGTAGTAGAGCGTCAGCTGGGCGTGTCCCGCAGCCTCAAAATAGAGGCGGCGTTCCAATTGCTGCAGACGCACGCCGGTAAAGTTAAGTGGCCGATCGTCTCCGTTCTGGACCAGCACTTTGATCGTTGTATGTCCGATTCCGGAAAAATCTACGGTATATCGCTCGGAGTCGATCTTACGACCGCCGCGCACCATGTGCACGCGTTCGATATCGCCCGAGCCTATCCAGTTGTCTTTATCATCTCGAAGTTCGATATCGCGGCGAAAGTTCGTGTTTGGAGATGGAGCAACGCGAAACTCCAAACGCTCGGCTGGAATCTTGTCAGAGATTTTGAAACTGAAAATCGTTTCTTTGCCTGATTGTGCCTGGTCCGGAGCGCCGCTTACATCCCGCCACACCGCCGGATGCTCCTCGGCCATTTCTGAAGTCGCGCCTTGAACATCGGAGGGCGCAACCGGCCCATCGATCGTAACGCGTAAGTACTTGTAAGTTGCGCGCGGAATGCGCAGCAGCGTGTTGGAGCCGAGACTCTCGCGGGACAGATCGTAGAGGATCGTGTCTCCTAGGCCTGCCCAGGCTCGAGCGTGAGGATCATCGGCGCCTTCCACTCGCGCGTGCGCGACAAAGTTTCGCGTCGCCAGCTTCAATTGCACATGGTCGTACTCCGTCACTCCGGACATATCGATTAAGAACTGCGTCTTTTCTCCTACGGTCGTCTGTTGGAGTACCGTGACTCCGGTGCGCTGCTCCTCCGAACTGCCGTGCTGGATGGCGATTGCATACGGAACTTCGCTATCACCGGAGGCCAGCCGCAGGTCCCCAAGATCGTGTCGCGCATGGTTCCAGATCGCTTCGTCCACAGCAACATAGTTCTGCCCTGCAGCCGAGACCTGCACGGGCCGCTGGTACTTCGAATGTGAGCCGGACGGCATCAGCAGGAGAAGCGAAGCGAGGGTTAGAAGAAGCATCTTCATGCAAAGGGTGTCTCGGACGATTTTGCTTCTACGCTCGCGCCGAGTTTCAACCAGTCGCGATGATAAACGTAGGAAATTCCCATGAGCACTCCTCCGAGAGCGATGAAGCTCAGGATGCGATAGCCCTGTTGCAATTCGGAAACGTCGAAAAGGAAAACTTTGCCAATCGTGAAGGCGATCAGCACAAGTGCCTGCCAGCGAACGAAGGCGGAGCGTTTACGAAAGCCAAACATCATGAGTCCCGCTCCGTAAGCAAGCCAGATAAGTGAGTAGCTGAAGTTGCGAGCGAGATTAATCTGATGAAACGCGCCGGCCGCGCGATCGTGCATCTGATACAGCTCCGTGGCTTGCCGGCGAAAATAGTCAGACGCCTCCAGAGTGAGCGCGATCAGCGCGAGCAGGTTCAGAAGAATACTGGCGAGACGAACGGCTGGCCTTTCGCGCTCGCTGGCGGACCTGCTAGCCGCAGCAACGATGCCGCCGAGGATCGCGATAGCCACAAGGTATGTTGCGAAGCGGGCATTGAAAATCAGTGTCTCGACGCTGAAGTTATCCCAAATCAGAAGACGAATGATTCCCAACGACAGCGTGACAGCGGCAAAGTAACGGAGAAAATTCGTTTGCGTTCGGACCGAGATGTACAGCAGTACGGCTGACTCGACCAGCCATCCGAGCGTAATCCAGTGCGAGTTCAGCTTCAGAGGGATGGCTATGGTAATGAACGCTACAGCGATTGCCACGTGCAAAAGGTTGATCGTTTTCACTACGTCGGGGTCGCTGCCAAGCCGTCGCTTGAACTGGCTGCTCAGTACGAGATAAGCCCCCGCCAATGCGAGCGCGAACCAGGTGAGAGTCTCGTCCTCATACATCGCATGCAAGCACAGGAAAGCAGCCCCAGCATTCACAAGCGGCAGGAATGTTAGGGTGATGGAAAAGCCGGCATGCCAGCGGGATCGCGTCAGCGGGGTGAGCAGCGGAATGGCTGCGAAAATCGCCGCGAAGATCAAGGTGAACAGTGTCGTAACGCCACGCTGTTCTTTCGTGTAGTACTCAAAGAACCATCCGCCATAAAGGATGGCGGTACCGGTGAAGCTGCCAACCAGCAATCTGCGCCAGGGTTTGACCCTCACCACGGCAAGCATCGCCAAGTCCAGCAGGCAAACGTAAGAGAAGAGAACGACCTCATGGTTTTCGCCCGTGGAAAGCAGCAGAGGAGTGCTGAAACCGCCGATCATGGCGAACGCCGCCAGGATTTCCGCGTCCTGCGTGAGAGCCAGCGTTACCGTTGAGGCAGTCACCAGGATCATCGCCACAAAAGCCGCCGCCGAAGGCACCAGGTGATACACCTGGAACGCTCCCCAAAGCGACAGATACAACGTTCCAATGCCGACGGCCTTGAGCGAATAGGAAAAAGGCGCGTGTCCCCGTGAGCGGAATCGCTCGCTCCAGAGAATGAGCGCGATTCCGGCCAGCAGACCCAGTGCAACTCTACCTGCGGGCCCAATCCAGCCGTTGTCGAAGGCGTACTTGATGAAATAGGAGACACCTACCAGGATGGCAACAATCCCGATTCTGTTCAGCCATAGCTTGCCAATCTGGCCTTCGAGTTCGTCCTCCTCTGCTCTAACTGCTGCTGACGATGACAGCGGCCCGGCCAAGAACGTTGGGAGAGGTTCCGACGGTTTAGCTGGAGTGGACGGTGGCGGAGCTAAGGGGTATGGCGCTTTCGCAGCTTCATGTTTGACAACTGGAGCTTCCCGCGGCGACTCGCTTTCCAGACCGAGTCTCTGTTCCACGCGATATAAGCGGGCGGTCAGCGCAGCTACTTGCGCACGCAAGCCTACGAGTTCGTCTTGCAAATCGGCCATACGCGTAAACTATCGCACTCAATGGGCAAGCAGGATAGGTTTCGCGTGCGCACCGTACCAATGTAATCAAGCACGTTGGTACAAATCGGGGGTGGGAAATCGGGATCGATCCTCCTTTTATCAATTCACTGCTTTTTCACTGATCCGGCCAATAACAGCGAAAATAACAGCGAAAATTTTTGAGCACGCGGAGAGGCGCATGAACACAGGCTGAGTCCGACAGGGGCAGTGAATTATCAGTGAATTATCAGTGAATCTCACATTCATGATCTCTCCGTCATTCTCCTGGTTCGCATCCTGTGACTGTCTTCCTGCGACAGCCATCAGTCCTTCCTTTCTTGCTACCTCGAGTCTGTTTTGAAGTCAAGATGTGTACGTCGTTCGCTGCGGAAACCCTATTTGCTCCTTGCCATTGGTGCCTTTAGTAACTTCCGGATCAGCAAAAAATTGCTGATCCAACGCTTCAGCTGGTCCCTTTGCAGTGAGGAGATGAACCATGAAATCCATACTTGCGGCTGCCCTCTTTCTGGCTGCCAGTTCGGCGTTTGCGAAGGAACCGGTATTTCATCAGCAGGGCACCATTACTGCCATGGACGGCGTGGAATGCGGCGTGGACGAAAACAGCGGCAAGAGCTTTGCCGGAGAGGTTCTGGGCACTGACGGGGCGCACAAGAAGACGCGGCAGCTCCTTTGCCAGGAATATGTGCTGAAGACGGATCGTGTCTTGTATCGCATCCGTCCGCGCGACGAGAAGCATCCGATGCTCCTGCCGGTCGGAGAGCGGGCCGAATTCCGTATTAAGAAGGACAAGCTCTTATTGGCTGTACCTGAGCTTGATGGCAAGGAGCGTGAATACTCGGTCACGTCGATGCAAATGATCCGACCGGAACCGGGTGCGACTCAGAGCGCGATGGTGAAATAGCAGCGAGTGTCAACAGTAGAGACGCAGCTTGCTGCGTCTCTGCGCGCCGCGTGGGCACAATTGTCTATCCTCGTCCGAAAACCGTTCTCTTCCAACTGTCCTTCAGTGCCTCTCGAACCTTTTGCTCATCGGCCCATTCCGGATGTGGTAGGAGGAGCGGGGGATACGGATCGGGTCGCAGTGGCGGAGGTAGATGCACCGAGACCCCGGCGTCGGCCAGCCAGTATCCATGATTTTCAAGAACTGCGGCTTCGGCTTCTGAAAAGCCATCGAGGTCGGTTCTGATACAGCCGATCACTTCGGTTGCCAGCGCTTTCGAATAGCCTCCCGAGAGATATCCGCCGCCCGCAAGCCTGTACTTTTCTCGGGCGCTGCCAATTCCCCAGAATGTGCCGTCAAGACCATTCGCGCTGGAATCGCCAAAGCTTGAAATTAACCAGCGTTTTCGGACGGCGAGGGCCTGGTTCTCAGGAATGGCAAGCCAGCGCTTTACGTTCCAGAAGAAGGTCTTGCCGGCGTTGCTGTCGAACAAAGCTCCGCCGTCCGAGCAAAGCACCGTCTTGTGTGTCTTCCAAATCGGTTCCAGGCCGAGGTTGTCGTAAACGCCGCCATCGCTGAAGGTCAGGTTGCGAATGTTTTCATTACGCGTTGGCCCTTGCGCTTTCCCGCCGGTTAGCTTTTTCGGATCGAAGTTGAGAGACACTGGCTTGAAAACCGGCGGAAAGCAGGAAGAGACCGCGACAGCGGTCGAGAGTTTCCAGTCTGCTGGTATGGGACTCAGGTATCCGGCTTGGTAATCCCCGGTTCGAGGTTGCGTGAAGATCCAGTTAACGCCGTAGACAAGATCAGTGCCGCAGAAGACAAACAGCGGCTTGGCGGGTGGAAGCTGCGAGATCAGCTTGCCGCGGGTGAGCAGAGAATCGTACTGCTCCGCCAATGCTTTGCTATTCGACTCCCACGGCAATAATCCTTTCAGTATCGGTTTTCGCCGGATGTTCTGTGAACAAAACTTCCGCAATGGTTTCGATATGACATTCTCCCAATCTTGTACTGGTGCCGAAAGGGGAAACGGCAGCGTCGCAGCCAGGAAAGCATTCATGATGCTTCCGCCCGAAACCGAGCTTATGGTGTCGAGATGGTGCAATATCCCCAGCTCGTTCAATCGGCGCAACGCGCCCAAGTGAAACAGGGATGCGCGAAAGCCGCCGCCGGAAAGACTCAGCCCAATTCCTTGCCGTTGCAGCTTCGGCAGAGGACCGTCATTTACGCTGGACGAAAGGAATTCTTCGCGGTCTGGTTGGAACATGGAGCCCCCTGGGCGGCCACGGAAAAAACGCGCAAGCGATTGGCGACAGCAAGCCAATGCCGGAGGCGGGCGGGCCTAAATCCCCCCCGGACCGGCCGCCTGGTGAGGTGGAGCGAACGAAATTGTGGATTTCATCATCCGCTCGAGTTCAGAGGGAGTATCGGTTTCGAAGAGCCATATCACCCAGTACTGCTGCAGGCTGGTTAAGACAAAAGATCTGTGCACTTTTCGCAGCAGGGTAGAGCCGGCTACAGGTACTGCGGAGACGCTGGGCATTTCGAGGAAGAGGTGTCCGTCGAGTTCGATGGCTCGCAGGAGGTTAGCTTCGCGGCCAAGCAGGGAAGTGCCGGCAAAGCTGTGAACGATGGCTTCTCCTATGCGATGAAGTGCTTCCGAGTCGTGCACCGAATCTGGATATTTGAGGTCCGGTGCGAAGCACGAAGGATCAGCGGCCATGATGGTAATCCTTGGAGGTGATCCTCCTGGGCCGTTCGTCTCGGCAGGCTGCGTGGCTGAGAGCAACGTTTTTGTGCATTCCTGGACGATCGCAGTCCTCGTAGAATCGCCTGCAATGATGTCTACTTCGTGCCTCTTAGGGTTGGAATTCTGCGCTTCCGGATACCATCCTTCGGGAAGCTGATAAATAAATCCCAAAACGGGATTAGAATAGCGATTCCCGGAGATGGCTCCCTGCTCCAAATGCGCGACATCGAGCTGTGGGCCGTTCTCGAGGCGTCGCTTTGCAGCTGTTGGCAGAAAAGGGCGGCTGCCTGATCCGGCGATTTCGCTTGCTCTGGCCGGATCAAAGAACTTTAGCGACTCAATACAGTTGCGCAGGTCGTCAGTCTGTCCGGAATTGTAGGACGAAACGCTGAATAGAAGCACATATCCCGGCACTGCGGTGGCATAACGTAGACGGTGGAGTTTTCCCGAAAAGGTCTTTTCCTCAAGCTCACTTTTCCAGAACAGGCGGCCTCCAATGCTAATCGCCTCGGCACCTTTTTGACCCTGCATGCCCGAAATGAATACCGCTTTTTGTGCTTCGTCGTCCCGCGCGCCGAAGACCTGGGTGGCAGAGACGATTAGCAGGGAGAGTCCCTTGCTCGCCGATTTGTAGGCGAACAACGAGTGCTCCAGCGCTTTGTCGGATTCGCTGATGTCTTCGATCTGGTATTTGCGATCTTTCGGCAATGGCAGGGAGAAGCCGAAGAAGGCATTCGTATACTGACTGGGAGAGACGAATCCGGCTTCAGGAATGGGAATGTGCGATGCGTGCGGCGAAGTAGTGTTCTGCGCCCAAATCGCGCAAATCACCAGAACCGGTAAGAGTGACACAAACGCAATTCTGCGCATGCCAAGATGGGCACACACCGCCCTTAGGCACAAGTCTACCCCCTCGTACCGGGCGCAGCACAGGGGCTAGATAGAGCTAGGTTTTCTGCTCGTGCTTCTGTTTACACTTGCTGACGATGGCGTCGTGGAGTCGGTCTCGGATGGGTTCAGGGAGCGGGTAAACGTCGTTATCGCGGTAGATTTCGATGGTTTTGCGGGTGGTATTGCATACAACGAAGCAGTTATGGCACCACTGAAGGTGCTCTTCCAACTCCGTTTTAAGCTGGACGTCAATATCGCCGTCCAGGTACTCGTTAAGTTCTTTAAGGAAGTCTTTGCATTTCACTGCGGCTTAGCCCCGTCCCTTTTTACTTTTTTGAAGTAGCGGTTGAGGCGCTCTCGCAATTGGAGCCTTGCCCTCAGGAGCCGCGATTTCACAGCAGGGACACTCAAATTTAGCATCTCCGCTGTCTCTTCTGTAGACAATCCTTCGATGTCCCGCAATACGAAAACGGTGCGGAAACTTTGGGGTAAACCTTGGATTGTCTTTTGGAGTATGTCTCCCAGCTCAGATTGGCCGTATAGCTGCTCGGGGTTAGGGCCCCAGTCGGCCACCTCGCGAGGCATGGAGCCTTCTTCGGTTTCCACGTCCTCGTCCAGGGAGACGGTCTTGCTCGTCTTGCGCCGGCGCAGCTTCATCAGCGCCTCGTTTACCGCTATGCGCACCAGCCAGGTGTAGAATTTGGAGTTCCCCTGGAACTGCTCAAGGTTCTGATAAGCCTTAATAAATGCGTCCTGAACGACGTCTTCTGCATCCTCGCGGTTCTGTGTGATGTGCTGGGCAATGCGGAACACATTGCGGTCGTAGCGCTTGATCAGTTGCTCAAACGCGCCCACATCACCGTGACGCGCCGCATCTACCAGCGCCAGTTCTTCGGTCTGTGGCTCCGCAACCTTGGCTTCAATACTTTCCATATGAAATACGACTCATTCGTCGCCAATTTGCTACAGGATCATATGCAGGGGGAAAAGGCGCCGAAATTGAGTCTGACATCTTAAATGCTACTACGCAGTATTCGCGAATTAAGTTTATCTTGCCTATCCGGAATCTCGGGGAACCCAAGGCTGTCAGCGGTCGGGCTGTCGGCCTTTGCGGTTTGTGTGTGGTTGATCAGAATGCCGAGTGGCCGAACGCCGAGTGCCGACTGCCGAGCGCCGCTCCTGACTTCACCCGATGACCCGATCACCCGATTCCCCTTATAATCCGCCCAGAACTCCTGATGGCCGATCTCAAGCAAGTCCGTAGCAGCATCGAACGCGTAGTTTCGCAGCGCCTTAGCCAACAAGCTGACCAGTTTCGGAAGGACGTTGTCGAACAGGTTTTGCATGAGATCGCACCTCTTCTCGCGTCCGCGGGTGGACAACCACCCTCGCTCAGCTCACCGGCCAGCGACATCCTTAGTTCGACTTTGTCAGCCATTCAGGCTTCGACTGTTCAGGCCGACATTCTTAAGGCATTCCTCGAAGGAGTCGCGAACTTCAGCGCGAGGACGGCGCTATTTGTCGTTCGAGGCACGACCTTAGCCGGGTGGCAAGCTCGTGGATTTGCCGACGATAACATCCGGGGGCTCACGCTGGATGGATCCAAAGGGCTGGCCGCGCGCGCGATTCAGGAGCGCAACCGGGCGTCCTCGGCTGCATCCGAATTTGATAATTCCTTCATTCAGCAGCACGGAGCGCCATCGGACGGAAGCTCCACAGTATTTCCCTTGGTTGTTCGAGATAAAGTGGCGGCACTTCTCTACTGCGATGCAGGGCAGAAAGGCGGTCTAGCAGGCGATTTTTCAGCCATTGACGTGCTCACTCGTTACACCTGTCTTTGGCTCGAATTGGCGGCGGGAAAGAAGCCGAGCGGATCACAATCGCCGGAGTCAAGCGCGGGTACGACGGCGGCGAGCATTGGCGGTGTTCAGATCCCGACGACGCGCGCCGCTGAACTTTCTACCAAAGTCGCAACGGACTCAGCGCCGGGGATCGGAAACCTCTCGGCCGAGGAGCAGGAGCTTCACACGAAGGCTCAGCGCTTCGCGAAATTATTGGTCGACGAGATCAAGCTCTACAACCAATCCAAGGTAGCTGAGGGCAAGCAGAATCGCGATCTGTACAGAGTCCTTCGTGAAGACATCGAGAAGAGCCGCGCCACGTATGACAAACGATACGGCGGCACACCTGTCGCCCCTGCCAGATACTTTGACTCGGAGGTCGTGCGTATCCTTGCCGACAATGACAGGTCTTTGATGGGAAGCGACTTTCCCGCCTGATCTCGGGTTAATCTATAAGTGAGCTGAATTCAGGAACCCAATCCGCTGTGTTGTCTCGCTGCATCTCATACGTACTCCTGTGCCTGCTGGTGATCTCTTCGTCTGCGCTAAGTCTGGGGCAGAGCTCCTCTATCAATGTTCACAAACGTGCTCCGCAAAGAAAGCGCAGCGCACCGCGAAGAAGCCACTCGACAGTCACTCCGGCGCATAAGAAAAAGCTGCATCGCGCTTTTGTGGCATCGACGGAATTGCGTCCAATGGCGAAGCAGTTGCTGGAGCAGCCGACGCCGATCGCCTACACGGCTGTGGAGCGTTATGCCGTCAAGCACCGCGCCGACGAGGGCGGCATGCTTGCTCATCTGGTGCTCGGTTACGCACATCTGCAGGACAAGGACTACGTAAAAGCCGACAAAGAGTTGAAGTTGGCGGCACTTCCGGATAGCGAACTGTCGGATTACGCGGACTTTTTTCTGGCACAGTCGGCAGCGGCATCTGCTCCCGATCAGCAGCGGGTTGCGGCTTTACTCAAAGGATTCGGCGATAAACATACTGATTCGCTCTTTATCAGACAGGCAGAGATCATGCGCGCGAGCGCGTTGATCGGGTCCAAAGAACACGACGAAGCCATTCGCCTGCTCGAAGGGATGCGCGATAGCAAGCCGGATGTCGAACTCGCGCTCGGCCAGGCGTATGCCGCTGCCGGTCAATTGGCGAGGGCTGTTTCAATTTGGAATCATTTGTACGCCGAGATGCCGCTTAGCCAGGAGGCCTCGGCAGCGCAAATTGAATTGACCAAGCTCGGCGGACAGGGACTCATCTCGGCTCCGACTCTTGAACAACGCCGCACGCGCGCCGATCTGCTGATGAAGGGACGCCGATTCGACCTCGCCGCGACCGAATATCGCGGGATTCTCGACAGCATACGGTCGGATATGAGTCAGCAAAGTTTGCAGCATGAGCTGCAAGTGAAGCTCGGCGGAGCCCTCTATCGCCAGCATCAGTTGGAGGAAGCTAAGTCGCTCCTCGAGTCGGTTCCAGCAAGTTCCGAACTGTACGAAGCCGAACGGTTTTACTATCTGCACGAAATCGCACGCAGCAAAGACGACGGCGACCGCGAGCGTCAGATTCTTTCTGACATGATGCAGAAGTTTCCGGCGAGTCCGTGGTTACAGGAAGCCCTGCTGTCGGCCAGCAACATGTATCTGTTGCGGCCCGACTACAAGAATGCAATTGAGTTTTATACCGCGCAATTCAAACTCTTTCCTGAAGGAAAGTATTCACCGTACTCGCATTGGAAGGCGGCATGGCTGAACCTGCGCACCGGAAATAAGGACGAAGCCAAGCGCCTGATGGAAGAGCAGGTAAGGTTGTATCCCGCCGGACAGGAGATTCCTCCAGCGCTGTACTGGCGCGCGCGATTGGCGGAAGAAGACGGAGATTACGATCGCGCAGGCGAGTATTACGCCTATATTCTTCGCCGGTTCACGCATTACTACTACGCGGATCTCGCTCGCGAGCGTCTGCGCTTCCGTTTCGATGCTGCAAAACATGATCCGCTGCTCGATAAGATACCGACGCAGGACGATGTCGATAAGAACAGCTTCGAAGCTCCGTCGGACGATTTGCGCGTTGCTCGCGCACAGCTGCTGACCAACGCTGCATTATTCGATTTCGCCGTTCGCGAACTTCAGGCTGAACCCGACAAGCTCTACGCAAAAGCCGAGATCGCTCGTGTGTACTTAAAAGCGGACCGGCCAGATCGGGCACTACAATCCTTCAAGCGCGCCGTGCCCGGCTACTTTGCCGGTGACATCACCGACATGCCCTCCTGGGCGTGGAATATTCTTTTTCCAAAACCATATTGGAACGAGCTGACGCGTTACGCGAACGCGAATGGTCTTGACCCATATCTGGTAGCCAGCTTGATTCGTCAAGAGTCCGAGTTCAATCCTCAGGCGGTCTCGCATGCAAATGCCTGGGGACTGATGCAACTGCTGCCTCCAGTCGGCAAGAAGATGGCGAAGGAAGTTCGGTTGAGGCACTTCAGCCAGGACCAGCTAACCGATCCCAACGTCAACATTCAGCTGGGCACGCGATATTTCAAAGAGATCGTCGACAGTTTCGGCGGGCAAGTACAATTTGCTTTGGCTGCCTACAATGCGGGTTCAGACCGCGTAAAAAGCTGGCAGGAGCAAGGCCCATATCGGGATATCCACGAATTTGTCGAGGCGATTCCATTCAGCGAGACTCGCGAATACGTACAGGCGATTATGCGCAACGCGACGGTGTACCGGCTTCTTTATTCCAAGAACGTCCAGACAGCCAGGGCGGCTCCTTAACGACTTCTCCGATCCGACAGGGATGAATCAGTGTGGCACAGCCGCCCTCGGCTGTGGCTCTGCCCAAAGCGAACACAGGCGAGGGCGCCTGTGCCACAATCACTTGAACTAATGATCTCCTTTCAGGACGTTCAGGAAGCCCGCGAGCGCATCTCGAAATATGTAAGGCGCACTCCCACGGTCCGCAACCGCACCTTGAGCGAGATGCTTGGCACGAATCTTTATCTCAAATTGGAGCTGTTTCAGACCACTGGTGCATTCAAAATTCGCGGAGCATTCAATAAGATTCTTTCCGAACTCGAGCACGCGCGGCGCGCTGGGGTTGTAGCTGTCAGCGGCGGAAATCATGCGCAGGCAGTGGCGTACGCCGGCCGGGTGCTTGGGTGCCGCAGCGTAGTGCTCACACATCGCAGCACGCCTCGCAACTACATCGAAGCGACACGCGGATACGGAGCTGAGGTCATTCAGCTCGAAGACATCTCCGAAGCCTTCGCCAAGGCCCACGACTATCAAGACCAGGGAATGCTTTTCGTCCATCCATTCGACGATCCGTTGGTGATGGCGGGACAAGGAACGCTGGGCTTGGAGATCCTCGAAGATGTGCCTGAACTCACAGATGTGTTCGTGAGCATAGGGGGAGGCGGCCTGATGAGTGGGACCGCCGTGGCGATCCGTTCTCAGAAGAACGTCCGCTTTCGCGGCGTTGAGACAGAAGGCGCCGATGCTATGGCGCTGGCCCTGGCTGCTGGACATCCGATCGAGATTCGTCCAACTTCGATCGCAAAGACATTGGGAGCTCCCTCAGTCTCTTTCCACACTCTGGCAATGGCTAAGGAGCATCTTCTCAGCGTGACGGTTATTTCGGACAAGGAGGCGGTTGAAGCCCTCGAAGTCCTATTGGAACGTGCCAAGGTCCTCACCGAGCCCGCTGCTTCGTGCACTCTTGCCGCCGCCTTGCGCCTGAGAGAGAGCTTTCGTCCTGACTCCCACGTTGTGTTGATTTTGTGCGGCGGGAATCTTGGCGTGGAGGACCTCTGCGAGTATCATGCAAGATTTCTGAAAAGCTGATGCCTGGAGACCACGTGAAAGCACTCAAATTTTGCTCCTTCTTTCTGCTGTTCGCTTCCGTCGCTGCTATTGCCCAGAGCTTCACGGTTGAACAAGTCATGAGCTCGCCGTTTCCTTCGCAGCTCACTTCCGCCCAAAGTGCCGAGATTGTGGGCTGGGTGTTCAACAACAAAGGGTCCGACAATGTCTGGATGGCAACCGCACCTGATTTCGTTGGGCGCCAGATCACGCACTACTCAGGAGATGACGGCCAGCGGATTGCGTCGCTGAAGATCACTCCGGATGGCCGAACCGTTCTCTACGCACGCGGTTCGGAGCTAAATAGAATCGGTCGATCGGCGAATCCGGTCAGTTTGCCGGCGCAACCAAAGCAACAGGTGTGGGCAGCAGAAGTAGACAAGGGTGAGCCGCGCCTGCTTGGCGACATGGGTTGTGAAGAGGAGGGCTGCGAAGACATCCAGATTTCTCCGGACGGAAAGTATGCCGTGTGGGAGACAAAGCATCAGCTATGGATGGCTCGTACTGACGCTCCAGCTGGCGCGACGGCTAAGCCATTGACCGATATTCGCGGTGAAATTTCGTGGCCGCAATGGTCGGCGGACGGCAGGCGCATCGCTTTCCGCGTTGATCGCACCTCGCATAGCTTGGTAGTTATTGGAGACATTTCCCCGAATCTCGATCAAGTGCTCTCATCAACCGAGCCTGCAGCAGACAAAAAAGCGGAGAAAAAAGAGCAGCCGCCGCTGCTGAGCGCCTTTCACTATCTTGCCCCGAGCTCCGAGCGCGATATGTTTCCGCGCTGGTCGCCCGACGGAAGGCAGATTGCTTTCATTCGCACCGGAGGTCAGGAGAACAAGCTGCCGCTGATTCCGATTCGTCCTAGACCGTGGTCGCTCTGGGTGGGTGATACGACCAGCTACACAGCACGTCAGATCTGGAGCAGCGGTCCGACTCTTCGTGATTCTCTTCCACCATTTGCTGGGGAGTCGCTGCAGTTTGCCGGAGATCGCATTGTCTTCGTCTCCGAGCAAACGAATCGTAATCATCTGTACTCCATTCCCATTTCGGGTGGACGGGCTGTCGAACTCACGCCGGGCGACTTTGACGTGGAGGATGTCACCCCCAATCCAGCAGGGCAAAACCTGATCGTTTATTCCTCGAACCAGGACGATGTTGATCGCCGCCACATCTGGAGTGTGGACGCGAAAGGCGGAGCGCCAAAGGCAATAACGAGAGGCGAGACCATCGAATGGGCTCCTACGGTGACATCGGGAGATCGCATTCTCTGTCTCGGCTCTGCTGCGACTACACCGGCTCTGCCATATCGCATCGGCAATTCGGGTCGGGAACTAACTGCAAAGGATGCGCTGCCGAAGGACTTTCCTTCAGCTCAACTGGTCGTTCCGAAGGAGGTGACGTTCAAGAGCAGCGATGGGCTCACGATCCACGGCCAGCTCTTTGTTCCTAAGAATCAGACAGGCAGAGGACCAGCGCTGATCTTTACTCATGGTGGCCCTCCCAGGCAGATGATGCTCGGGTTCCATTACATGTACTACTACCACAATGCATACGCCGAGAATCAGTATCTTGCCAACTTGGGATACACGGTCCTGTCCGTGAACTACCGGCTCGGCATTATGTATGGTCACGACTTTCGTCAGCCGCCGAACGCAGGCTGGCGCGGCGCTTCGGAATATAACGACGTGCTGGCAGGCGTGCATTATCTCGAAACCTTGCCTAATGTCGATCCACAACGGATCGGGTTGTGGGGCGGCTCGTATGGCGGATTTCTTACCGCGATGGGACTTGCCCGCAATTCCGACATTTTCAAAGCGGGAGTTGACTTCCACGGCGTACATGATTGGTCTGAGCTGCTTCCGCAGCGGCCACGGCTCTTCTCGGAAGAGGCTCCGGATGTGAAAGAGGCACTCCGGTTAGCCTTTTCATCCTCTCCCGATTCTTCAGTGAACAAATGGCGTTCTCCAGTTCTACTGATTCATGGGGACGACGACCGCAACGTTCCCTTCAACCAGACGACCGATCTCGTGCAGCGGCTGAAAAAGCAGGGCATTGAATACGAGGAGATCATCTATCCCGATGAGATTCACGACCTATTGCTGTGGAAGGATTGGGTGAACTCGTACAAACAGGCTGGTCGGTTCTTCGATCAAAAGCTAAAAGTGCAGAAATAGCTAGATGCATTCACTCAAAACTACGACAAGACTGATCCGGTGCCTTCCCGTCGTACTCGCAACACTGGTATCCGTTTTGACTTTTGGGCAGCGTCCAGCATCCACAACTGCGCGCAGGCCACAAGCGATCATGGTTCATGTGACTCTGGCTCCCGGAATGCCAAGTCCAATTTCGGGAAGACTGCTGATCTTTCTCACGAGCAAGAGGATTGATGGCGATGAAATCAAACCCGACGAGATCGATCCGCATGCGGTCTGGGTCGAAGCCGAAGAAGTTCATAACCTCGTTCCGGGCAAACCCTTGGACCTACGTTCCGATGCCGCAGCGTATCCCGACAGCTTCTCGCACTTGCCTTCCGGAGACTACGCGGCCATGGCGCTCCTGGATGTGAACCACAGCTATGCGTACAACGGAACTGCGGCGGGAGATCTCCGAGGTCCGGTAAAGCGAATCGGACACATTGTCGCGGGTAGGGGTGGGAGCATTAGTCTCGTTTTGGATTCAGTGGTACCGGACCTCAAGATCAATATTCCACAGTCAGTCGAGGTCATCAGTTTCACTAGCTCCTCACTGTCCATATTCTGGGGACGACGGATCCAGATGAATGCCGCAGTCGTGTTGCCGCCGAGCTACCGGAACAATCCCGACCGCCGCTATCCCACGATGTATTGGACCCATGGCTTTGGCGCAACGTTTCCAGCGATTGTGAATCGGGTGGCTGCGCGCTTTGCCGAGCAGGTGGCAGCTGGAACCCTGCCGGAGATGATTTATGTGCTGCTCGATGAGCATTGTCCCAGCGGCACACACGAATTTGCCGATTCGGCCAACAATGGGCCTTGGGGTGAGGCGTTAACCGAAGAATTGATTCCGTATTTGGAACAGAAATATCGCATGGACGCGAAGCCGAGCGGCCGTCTGCTGAACGGCCATTCCTCCGGCGGCTGGGCAGTGTTGTGGTTGCAGGTCGCCTATCCAGAATTTTTCGGAGGAACCTGGCCAACCGCGCCGGATCCCTCCGATTTTCACAGCTTCACCGGACCGAACCTTCTCGCTAATCCACCGCAAAACTTTTATCGAAACCCTTCTGGCTCGCCGTGGATGCTGGTGCGCATTAAAGGCAAAGACCAGGTTTCGCTTGAAGATTTTGCCCGCCAAGAAACTGTCTTCGGCGAGTACGGCGGACAGATGGCTTCTTTCGAGTGGGTCTTCAGTCCACGTGCAGACGATGGCAGACCGGAGCGTCTGTTTGATCGCGCAACCGGAAAAATCGATCCCGCTATCGCGAGTGCGTGGGAGAGGTATGACATCGCGACGATTATCCGCAACAATGCTGATCGGCTGCGCCCGCTGCTGCAGGACAAGATTCATCTGACTGTCGGCACGATTGACACTTATCATCTCGACGAGCCCGCGCGCTTGCTGGAGAAGACGCTGCGCGACGCAGGAATTCGCGCCCAATTCACGTACGTCGAGGGCCGGGATCACGGGAATCTTTATCAGGGAGGACTGCTGGCAAAGATCACACAGGAGATGATGCGCGTGGCACGCCCTCAGCAGGCGGCTTCTTCGCCTTCTGGAAAGTAATCGAAGACGTAGATCGATGCCTGCAACTCGCGCCTTTAATCAGAGCAGAGAATGCTCGGAGCAAAGTCTGTGACGTTTTCATCTATATTGAGTCGATAGAACTGCCATGAAGACCGCTGAGGGCGAAATCTTCGATCTTCTTGTGATCGGTGCCGGTCCTACAGGTATGGCCTGCGCGATTGAAGCTCAACGTGTGGGGATGCGTGCTGTTTTGGTGGACAAAGGATGTCTGGTGAACTCTCTCTTCCACTATCCCGCCAACATGACGTTCTTCACGACACCAGAATTGCTCGAGATCGGCGACATTCCATTCAGCAGCCCGAATCAGAAGCCGAATCGCAGCGAGGCGCTGGAGTACTATCGCAAAGTTGCGGAACATTACGCATTGGATGTCAGGCAGTACGAGCGGGTCGATCGTGTTGACGGCAGCGACGGCGATTTTCGCGTGCATACAACCGATCGCTTCGCGCACTGTCATCGTCATCGCTCGCAAAAACTCGTGGTCGCCACCGGCTACTACGATTTGCCGAATTACATGAACGTTCCGGGCGAGGACTTGGCCAAGGTAATGCACTACTACCGCGAGCCTCATCCGTACTACGACAACGATGTTTTAGTCATCGGCGGCAAGAATTCGGCCGCGATCTCGGGATTGGAATTGTGGCGTCATGGCGCTCGCGTCACGCTGGTACATCGCGGACCTGGGATGCACAAGAACGTGAAGTACTGGATTCTGCCGGATATCGAGAATCGAATTCGCAATCAGGAGATCACTGCGTTCTTTAATTCCCGAGTGCTCGAGATTGGGGAGCGTAGTGTGCTGGTGGAAGCACCAGCTGGCAAGATCGAGTTACCGAATGATTTCGTCTTTGCGCTGACTGGTTATCATCCCGATTTCGACTTCTTGAACGCGATTGGTATCGAACTCGGCGGTGGTGAGTGCCGGCCGGTGTGCGACACGGAAACGCTTGAATCCAATGTTCCTGGAATTTATCTTGCAGGCGTGATTGTCGCCGGCGCGCGCACGAGCGAGATCTTCATCGAGAACGGCCGGTTTCACGGCCGCCAGATTGCGGCCGATTTAGCGCGCAAATTATCCCCACAGGTTGCTCGCAAGTAGGTAACGAGGTGATTCTAAGCCTCAGGCTCTAAATATCTAAGTCCTGCGCCCGCCAGCTCACTCGCCTTCATTTCAATTTCATCGAATCGTAGATGTCCTTCACGGACCAGCTGATCGAAGTCCATTTCGAGTTCTGCGTCGGTAAGAGGAAGCGCTAACTTGTGGTAGAGCAATTCCCGGAGGTCCTCGTTACTCATGCTGCCCGCGAAGGAATTGCCGGCGAGATCTTCATAGCGAACCTGGTACACGTCAAAGCCACTGCCTGAAGCGTTCTTACGGATATCGAGTGTTCCATGCATGCCACACCCCATGCACTGGGATTAACCCAGAGCGCTACAAGGATTCCCGCTATTCTGAACGCTGTCAACTATCAACACGCCTCCAGCTACTCTCGTTGGCTGCCAACCTGGGCCCGGCGCTGCTCGTCTCATTTACTGTCTCTCCACAGTAGCCCTTTGGCATGTTTGAGTTGGCCGAGTGTGCCGCGTGGAGAACGAGAGACCTGCATTTTAGGGGGGATTCCATGAAAACACGAATCGCAATCATGCTGCTCGCGGTGGCCGCGTTGGGTTTGGCTCCGGCGCTCCGTGCGCAGGATCACGGTGAAATTGGTGTGTTCGGAGAAATGTTCCGAGCTTCGGCCAGCAGCCTCAATCTATATGGAGTGGGCGGAAGAGTTGGCTTGAACGTTCATCCCAACGTTGCTCTCGAGGCGGAAGGTTCCTATGATTTTTCGCAGAGCAACACAACGAGAGTAACGGATGTCAGCGGCAACACGAGTTTCTTCCGCTCGGATCTCCGTGCCACTCACTTTCAATTTGGACCAAAGTTCCAACTCGGTACGACTGGACCAGTTCGCGCCTTCCTTTTCGCTAAAGGAGGTTTTGTTCGATTCGGAGTAACTCCTGGACCAGTTACCTTCGGGACATTTCCTACTCGTCTCGAGAACACTGACCTGAACGGGACCTTCTATCCCGGGGGCGGAATTGAGTTTTTCCTGGGGCCTATCGGCATTCGAGCAGATGCCGGCGACGAGATTTATTTCGATCGCGGAGCGCAGAACAATCTGAAGATTACGTTTGGACCGTCGATTCGCTTTTGAGAGCTGTTTGGAAATGTCGGCAAGGCCGAAACTCTGGACAAGAGTTCGGCCTTTTTATTTTTCGCAGTAAGACACAGCATGTTGCACATCTAACTCTGTTATCGAACCAGTAACCAACGGGAGATCGCAAAAAGGTTGCCTCATCTAGGTCCAGCAGGCGTGTAAAGGCAGGTGAATCACGACATACAGCGGATGAAAATGTTATAAAGATTTTTTCTAAGCTGCTGCCAACACCTAAGCAGAGTGCCTCATCTGTAAACATATGATCCGCCGATAAGGATGTGGCGGATGGGCCCCGACGATGAAAGTTTGTTTAGTCACAGCTTTTCCTCCCAGCTCAGAAAGACTGAATGAGTACGGGTTTCATCTCGCAAAGGAAATCAAGAAGCGAGATCTCGTCAGTTTGACGATCCTCGCAGATCAGATGGACAGGCCCGCGGCCGAGCTTCCGGGCTTTGATGTTGACCGCAGCTGGAAATTTAATTCCGTCGCGACGCCGTTTGCTCTTTTGCGTGCCGCACGAAGGCACAGGCCCGACGTAGTCTGGTTCAACCTGGTGTTTTCGAGCTTTGGAGATAAGCCGATCCCAGCATTTTTGGGAATTTGTACCGCGCTGCTACTGCGGCTCTTCGGCTTTTACACACATATCACTCTGCATCACGTAATTGAATTCATCGATCTTTCGAACGGAACTCGATTCCCGAGGCTATACAAGCTGTTCGGAGCCATCGCGACGAAACTAATGTTGTTCTCGGGATCGTTGACTGTGTTGTTGCCGTCCTATCGCAAAGTGCTGCTCGAAAGCTACGGTGGGGAGTACGTGCATCTTCGCAAGCACGGAGTCTTTTCGGCAGCACCTAAGTTTCCGGACATCAGCAAACGAGGCAATCCCGAACATCGGATTCTGGCATTTGGAAAATGGGGGACCTATAAGCGTCCAGAAATTTTGATTGAAGCCTTTGCTCACATCGCCGACAAGTTTCCCAATGCGAAACTGGTGATCGCAGGTTCCAATCACCCGATGTGCCCTGGATACGTCGAATCGCTGCGCGAGCGCTGGCGCGATTGCCAGCGCATCGAGTTCCAGGGCTATATACCGGAGGAGGAGATCGGAAACATCTTCTCTTCAGCGACGGTTCTGGTATTGCCTTATACCTCCGCTGGCGGACCAAGCGGAGTTGCTCATCAGGCATGTGAGTTTGCAGTACCGATCATCGGATCGGATATTCCCGACTTCCGCGACATGGCGAATACAGAAGAGCTCGCCATGTTGTTCTACGAAACTGGAAACCCCGAAAGTCTGGCTCAAGTCCTGACTGATCTACTCGAGAATCCGACTCTGCAGCACGAGATGGCAGAGCAAAACTTCTCGGTAGCGGTACGAACGACGATGGAGAGAGTCGTGGGACAGTATCTCCACGCGTTCGCGAAGACTCTTGCATTGAAGCGACGGAATAAGATTTCAAAGCGTTCACCGGTACAGGCGTTCGATTACTGGCCGTCGGAACTGCCTCAAGCGACAGAAGCGGAACAACACTTCATTACGGTGAATTCTTAGGTGTCTCATGTATTCGCTCACAATTGTCATTCCCGCTTTCAATGAAGAGTCGCGCCTTGAAGCGACGCTGCACAAACTCGACGCATTCCTCAAGGCTGAGGACTGGAATGCAGAGCTCATCGTTGTCGATGACGGATCCACCGACCGAACCGCGCAGCTCGTAATGCGCCACATGCTTGAGAAACCTTACATGCGGCTCTTGCAGAACCACGTGAATCGCGGCAAGGGATTCAGCATCCGACGCGGAGTCGAAGCTGCGCTCGGAGATTTAATTCTTCTCACCGATGCGGATCTTTCTGTGCCGCTGAACGAAGCCCACAAGCTGCTCGATGCCATCAAAGAAGGCGCAGACATCGCGATTGGATCGCGAGGTGCGCAGGCTGGAGGAAGTGCGTTAGCTCCCTGGCATCGGCGCTTGTGCAGTGCAGGCTTTCGCATGCTCGTCCAATCCGTCCTCAGACTTCGGTTTGAGGACACGCAGTGCGGCTTCAAGGCTCTCAAACGCAAGGCAGCGCGGTTGATCTTCTCACGGCAGCGCATTGAACGTTGGGGCTTCGATCCTGAAGTGCTCATGCTCGCCGACAAGTTTTGCTTTATCGTGAAAGAGGTCGGGGTTGAGGTTATTCACGATGATCGCAGTCGACTGAACATTGTGAGCGATTCGTTCCGCATGTTTTGCGAGGTTCTGAAGATCCGTTACCACTTGTTATTTGGCGTGTACAACCATCCAACTCCGGCATATCAAGTCGTCTCCGCCCCCGCAGCAGTGGCGGGCGAGTCAATGGAAACTGCTCCATCGAAGCTGGCTGCATAGCCTAAGTACCTCAGGGATCCGCTCTTGCGGATCCCTTTCAAGGAAAAATCTGTGAAGCCGTTCGATAGACCTTGGCGTGTGCTTCTGCTGCCAGCTCCATGGGCAAGGAATATCCGCCGCCAAGAGTCCCTAGGGTGACCAACTTGATCGGAGTACAAAGAGTCAACACCAGACTGATACTTACCTGCAAGGAACCGATGTCCGTGAGCAAGTCGATGGCATGGACGTCGCAGTGATAGACACGCACACGAATTAGGGTACAGGGAACAGGGGCAGGGAACAGGCAAGGCACAGCAGGCGATGCAGGCACCGAACCCATGACTTTGTCAGAAGTCGCTCTGATGATTGCAAGGAACTGTTAGCGACGAACCCTGTTCCCTGCCCCTCTCCCCCTGTACCCTGTCGTTATGCGCTTTGCTGATCTTCGGGAGCTGTTTGCCAAAGCCAACGAGGTGAAGTCGGGGGATCAGCTCGCGGGCGTCGCGGCGCGATCAGAGCAGGAGCGGGTTGCAGCGAAGTGCGCGCTTGCCGACACTCTACTTGCCGAGATTTTTGCGAAGCCTCTCCTTGAAGACGAAGTCACGCGTCTGATTTATGACAACTTCGACGAAGCAGCCTTCGCACCGATCCGCAGTATGACGGTTGGCGCTTTCCGCGAGCACATATTGAGCGATCTAAATTCTGGCGAAGATCTCAAGTCGTTGGAGCCGGGACTCATTCCCGAGATGGCCGCCGCAGTCGCGAAGATCATGAGCAACAAAGACCTCGTGCTCGCCGCGTCCAAGATGCGCAATGTAACCCGTTGCCGGAATACTCTCGGCGAAACTGGAGTGCTTGCAATCCGCACGCAACCCAACCACCCTGCAGATGATATCGGCGGCATCCTGCTGGCAGCGTTCGAAGGTCTGCTCTACGGATGTGGGGACGCGGTGATCGGCGTCAATCCAGCGGCAGATTCCGTCGAGAGCGTCTCGGCGATACTGCACGGTTTACAACGTCTCGTGACTGCTTACGAGATACCAACACAAACCTGTTGTCTTGCTCACATCACAACACAACTCGCGGCAATGGAGCGTGGTGCTCCGGTTGATCTGCTCTTTCAGTCCGTGGCGGGCACGGAGGCTGCGAACCGCAGCTTCGGAATAAATCTATCCTTGCTACGCGAAGGTCACGAGCGAGTGCATGAGCACCATCGTGAGCGCAGCGACGTGCATTGGGTCGGCGAGAATGTAATGTATTTCGAGACCGGGCAAGGTAGCGCGCTATCTGCCGAGGCCCATAATGGGATCGATCAGCTGACTCTGGAAGCGCGTGCTTATGGTGTGGCGCGTGCATTCGCTCCGATGCTGGTGAACAGCGTTGTTGGGTTTATTGGTCCTGAATATCTCTTCGACGAAAGACAAATCATCCGTGCAGGGCTCGAAGATCACTTCATGGGCAAGCTCTTGGGGCTTCCTATGGGCTGCGATGTGTGCTACACCAACCACGCTGAAGCTGATCAGAATTCGGCCGACAACCTACTCGTGCTGCTCTCTGCTGCCGGATGCAACTACTTTATGGGAGTTCCATGCTCAGACGACGTAATGCTCAACTATCAATCGACGAGCTATCACGACGCGCTGGCGATGCGCCGTCTCTTCCATCTTCGTCCTGCTCCGGAATTTCTCGAATGGCTCGAGATTGAAGGCATGTATAGGAACTCGCAGCCGGCAATGCTCGAAAACACGCTCCGGCGCGAACTGATTGGCAAAGCAGAAGAGCTTCTGGGGAGCTGAGATCTTCATGGACAGCGATTTAGCGGTTCGTATCGTCGAGAAGATTCGCGCTCGCACTCCGGCGCGCTTGCTTGCCGGTCACAGCGGTGGCGGATATCGCACATCTACGCAGCTTGAGCTGCGCGCCGCGCATGCCGCAGCTCGCGACGCGGTTCGTACCGACTTTGATCTCCAACAGCACCTCGGCAAAGAACTCATCGAGGAGTTCGGAATCTTTGAGACTGTTACGCAAGCCCGCTCTAAAGACGAGTATTTACTGCGTCCCGATCTGGGACGTCGACTGTCGCTTGAGTCGCGGCAGAAGACTGGGGATTTGTGCGTTGCAGAACCTGACCTCCAGATCATCATTGGCGACGGACTCTCCACGACAGCGATCTCGGCGCAGGTTCCCTCTCTTCTGCCGCTCCTGATGCAAGGAGCGGTCGCACGTCGATGGAGTGTAGGCAGACTGTTCGCGATCCGCTTCTGCCGCGTTGGCGTCCTCAATGATGTTGGCGATCTGCTTCATCCAAGGCTAGCGGTGCTATTGATTGGAGAACGTCCTGGATTGGCAACCGCCGAGAGCATGTCAGCATACATGGCCTATCGTCCTCGATCAGGACACACCGATTCTGACCGAAACTTGATCTCTAATATTCACTCGCGAGGACTCCAGAGTGAAGAAGCAGCAGCTCGCATCCTGAACCTCGCAGCCAGAATAATGAATCTAGAAACCAGTGGTGTAAAAGTCAGGGAAGAGTTGTCGGAAAGGAGTTCTCCACAAAAACTGTCCTCCTGAAGTCAAGGGTTGCTTACGTGGTTCCGGCCGCCCTCGGCCGGTAGGCGGCTGGCGATCTCTATAGTGCTAAAACAATACGACTGGCTATCAATTTGCGATCGCTACTCAAGGCTCGCAATTAATTGGCACGTACGAATTCTCGGTTCGTCGCAGCCTACCGGCGGAGGGAGGCCGGAACCACGTAAGCAGCACCTGTATCCCACAGCTCTCGTCCAGCTGCTCTATACAAGAAAAAACCTTTGGATGGCAACAGAGCCACCACCCTCCAGTTCTTATCTCACATAGAACCTGCACAATCAGAGGAGGCAACATGCATCGGCTTCTTACGTTTGTTGCTGCTTATATTATTAGTGGTGCTATGGCCTTTGCTCAGGGAACAGCGACCGGCCAGGCTCCAGCCAGGGGAACCCAGTCCAGTGGGAACAGCGTCAGCTCCACCCCGAACAGCAATAGCACCTCGCCTTCAGGCGCTCAGGGACAGGCGAGTCGCACGCCATCGAGCCCTAATCAGGCATTGCCAGGCGACAGCAATCCCGCGAATGCCACCACACGCGACGCTCAGGCCAATGGAAGCGCTGTTCGAGCTAATTCAGGTAACGGAGGCACCCCCGGAACTGCCGCAGGCAATAACGCGAACAGTAGCGATAACACCGGCCTGAAGAGAGATGACACCGGGAGCAATCCGACGAGCGGACACGCCCCAACCAACATTACCAATCCGGGAACAAGAGGCCAATGGTTCTGGATCGCGCTAGGCATCTTTGTTGCCTTGGTCCTGCTTGGGGCGCTCATCGGGAGGAGTCGAGCAGCGGCGGATATCGATCAGACCGATCCGACCTTACGCAGCACGCGCGAGCCGGATGTAATCCGGCGCGAGGAGATTTACCGGCGGAGGCCTGACGAGATTGACCGAGATGAGGACCAGATTCGTCGCGCGGGCTAGTCGTCGCTGCCGATCAGAGTCCCGGAAGTTGTAGGGAGCTCCTGATCCTTGTACTGGAGTTGGTAGAGTTTCCAGTAGATTCCGCGCTGGGTCAGAAGCTCCTGGTGTGATCCCATTTCGCGAAGCTTCGATCTGTGCATCACGATGATCTTATCAGCGCGCTGCACGGTGGAGAGCCGGTGCGCGATGACGATCGATGTGCGACCTTCCACCATTCGCGTGAGCGCTTCGCGCACTCGTAGTTCCGTATCGGTATCGACACTGGAAGTGGCTTCGTCCAGGATCAGAATTCTGGGTTGATGGGCCAGAGCCCGGGCGAACGATATAAGCTGCTTTTGTCCAGTCGAGAGCGTGCTGCCGCGTTCCCGTACCGGCTCCTTGAAACCTCCGGGCAAGGTACGGATGAAATCTCCGATATTTACCTCGTCAGCGGCCCGCTCGACCATCTCTTTTGTGACCCATTTCGAACCGAGCCGAATATTGTCCGCAATGGTGCCAGAGAAGAGGAATGGATCCTGCAGTACAACACCGTAGCGTTGCCGCAACTCGCCGAGATCCAAGTCCCGTATGTCCACACCATCGATACGAATTGCGCCGTGTTGAATGTCGTAGAACCGCAATAGCAGCGAGATGATCGTCGTCTTGCCGGCGCCTGTGTGGCCTACGATTGCAACCGTCTCTCCCGGTTCGATCGTGAAAGATACATCGCGCAGCACCCATTCGGGTTCCGGCGGCGGCGGTTCAGCTGCGTGGCGCTGCCCGTTACGGTCAGCTTTGCGTTGCACCCGGTTGTATGCGAACCAGACGTGGTCGAACTCGATCCGTCCGCGGCCCTTCACTTGTCGCTCCGTAGCTGGGCTGACCACTTCGGGCGCTGTGTCGAGCAGCTTGAAGATGCGTTCGCTCGAGGCCATCGCGGACTGCAGAATGTTGTACTTTTCGCTCAGGTCCTGAATTGGGCGGAAGAAGCGCTGAGCATATTGAATGAAGGCGACCACCGTGCCCAAGAGAGTTGCGTCTACTAGGGCCCGTCTTCCGCCAAACCAAATCACGGATGCAATAGCAATTGCCGACAGAATTTCGACTACAGGGTAATAGACGGCATGCGCCAGGATCGCGTCTTTGAAGGCATCCATGTGCATCGCGTTTACTTCTTCAAAGCTCTTATAGGACCGTTTCTCGCGATTGAAGAGCTGGAGCACGACAATTCCGCTGACGTGCTCCTGCAAATAAGAATTAATGCGCGCAATGGCTGTCCGAATCCGCCTGTAAGATTCGCGGATCTTGCGACGAAAAATCATCGTTGCCCAGAAGATTAGTGGCAGCACGGAGAAGGTGATGAGTGCGAGCCACCACTTCATCACCAGCATGAACCCGATGATGCCAGCAAGCACGAAGACGTCTTCGAAGATTGAGACCACGCCTGAGGTGAACATTTCGTTGACTGCGTCCACGTCAGTAGTAACTCGTGTGACTAATCGTCCTACTGGGTTGCGATCAAAAAATGCCACATGCAGTCGCTGCAAATGCCCGAAAATCTGGCTCCGCAGGTCGAACATTGCCTTTTGTCCCACCCATTGCATGTAGTAGGTCTGTAGGAATTCCATGCAGTAGCTAACAAAAAGCAGGGAGAGATAGAGTCCGGCAATCTGTCCAATGCCCATCAGAGGTCGCGAGCTTAGCCAGGAATCGAGGAAGTGAGGCCTGATAGCTGTATGCCTTGCCGCCAAATATCTATCAACAGCGACCTTGGTGAGATACGGCCCGAGAACATCAGCTCCAGCCTTGATCAAGATTGCGCCAATGGCAACGATGGTTTGCCATTTGTAAGGCGCGAGATAAGCCAGCAACCGTTTCATCAAACGGCTGTCGTACGCCTTTCCTAGTACCTCTTCTTCCTGATGGGCTTCTGCCATTGCGCGACTGTCTCATTTTAGACGGACATCTGTACATCCCGGTCGCAGGAAATGGTTCGGATCGATGCCACAGAAGCAGTAGCCTCTCTCTACGGCGGTGGTATTGACTCGGCTGTCTCGACCGGCATATGCGGGGCAGCCCTCCACGCGTACTGCGAGCCTGTCCAGAACAGGAACCCTACCCTCGTAGGTTCAAAAATAATTTGAGAGTGTGCCAGAGAGACGGGAGCTCCTTCTACGTGCTGAGGCGCACGCCGGGTCTCAATCGGGCCGGTTCCTGGATGACGTACAAGGTAAGCCTGTTGTGCATTGGGATCGCGCCAACCATTCGGACCATATCCGTGAACAATAGCCAACAACAATTCTTTGGAATGCGTCGACTGAGGTTTCGGTTTTGGGGGCAGGAACACGACTCGTTGGTCTGCAGGTGCCACGAAGGCTTGCCTCGCGTCCTGAATCGTCCAATTGGCAAGCGGATCGTTAACTATCTTGAGCTTGGAATAGTTGGGAAGAACGAGTGCGGCTAGATCCGGTGATCCGTCCCCATTGAAATCACCAGTGGTGAATGAATGTTCCTGACAACTGGCGTGGACGGAATCGGCAAAGATCCGATGCAACGCCGCGTTTACCTCTGAAGCTGTAGCAGGCGAAGAATTGATAGGAATGGACGCTGCTGGCTGCGAGTCAGCATTCGACTGACGAATAACCGGCTTCTCGAACGAAGCAGGAGCACGTTTTGAGCAGGACCAAAACAGAACTGTGATCGCAATAATAGCCAAATGAGAGATTTTCATTCTGGGCCTCAGGAATTGTCAGCAGGCGGAGATTTTTGCCTCCGCCTGCCTAAGCTCTTCCACTCTAGAGCGAGTTCAGGAACGTGATTAGTTGGTTCTTCTGAGTTGTGGTCAGGTTCCGATAATTATTGATGACGAAGGTTGCTTCTCCCGCGTGACGAAGGATTGCCTCGTTACGCGTGAGTGATTCGCCATCGTGCATCAAGCGATCGCGCGTGCGTACGCCCCAAAGCGGAGCTGTGCGCATCTTGTTGGCGGTATCGGCAGGTCCGTTCTGGACGATTCCATCCCCCGTCCCTACGTTATGCAGCAGGAAGTCGCTGTAGGGATGGATCACCTTGTTTCCCAAAGCGGCAGGCACTACGAACGCGCCGCCGTTGATTGCGGTTCCCGCAGGAGCGGTAGTGATTGACGTGAGGTGGCAGATGTTGCAGCCGATAGCGCTGAACAACTGCTGTCCAGCTTGCGCGTCGCCGGTCGCAAGCAATACTGAGTCCACAGGCGGCGCTTTGGTGCCGCGCATGAAGATCGCAAAGCGATCGATATCGTTGTCAAGATCCTCCGGATCACCAGTGAGCTTGCAGACCGAGGTGGTGTCAGTAGGATTCAAGCGGTTTGTGATGCCTTGTTCGTTCAGATAGGCATCGCTTGAGAATGACAGCAGACTTGCATGCTGGTTCTTCCATCCGAAGCGGCCGCCACGAATCTTTCCGGGAGCCTCGAGTACCGCGACCTGGATGAACTCCCCGGCGATTCGTCCGCCACTTTGCGATGGCTGGTTGTTCGCAATCGCGAACAGCGTGTTGCTATCGATGGCTTCCACGAAACCATCGCCTAGAGTGTTCAGTGAAGTCCGGAAGGTTCGGATATTCTCCGACCCCGGAGTGCGTTCCTGCGCTTCCGCGCAGATCGCACGGTCATTTACCAACGACCGATTCGGAACCGTGTTCTGTCCATCGTTGATGCTGATCGTCGGGCTTATAAAGTTTCCGGATGCATCATTGTGGCCAACGCGCAGTTCGGTCACCTGGCTGATTCCGCCAGTCACCGGATTCTGATGGCAACTCACGCAGGATTGCGCGTTGTAGAGTGGGCCAAGGCCCGTGTCCACTCCGTCTTGTTCTTCAAACGTTGCTTGGACGTCTGCGAAGATACTGCCTACGCTTTCGGGAAAGCCGTTGCTGAAGCTTTGCGATCCTTGATTCTCGTTAAGCGTTGGCGTGCTGAAGCCGGTGGGTGCTTGCGAGGCTCCCTGGCTCAGCACGAATGTCATCGTGCCAGTCACACATAGCAGGGCCAGTACGGCGATGATCCGCAGATGGCTTCTGAGGGGATATTTCACGAGTGAGCTCCTTCCAAGTGGGTTAGGCAAAGCGGTGCGCGAGCTCCTTGGCCAATAGGAACTTCAGAGATTCAAGAACGAATGGCGTTTACTGACGCATGCGAAAAAGGAAGCACGCGGAAGGCTTTTTTGAAGGTGCGATTGCTGCCTGCACACCTCAGAATTAATTACAGCAATCTTTCGGGGGCCGAGTAACGATATTTCGTGTTACCGATGAAGTGGAGGCGGCCAATATAGGAGTGAGGATTGGGAAATGGCAAGTAAAACTTTGATGGCTTATTACTAAATAGTTACGATCCTTCTTATCCCATTGTGAACCTATTAATAACCATTAATTCCAGCTAATTGCTGCATAATCATGGATCTCCAAAACGCTGTTGCCACAGTGTTTATCCTATAGTTACTCGTAATATTTTCTGTGGATAAGTAGCAATTAATTTACGTATTTCTGGCGGGACTGAGCGGAGAGAACACGAGAATAGGCAGTACCCGGTCTTCTGGTGCAATTCAAGTGTTACTCAATTTGCAGAGAAGGCAGGGAAGAGCTGCGTGAGCTGCCGTTCGTTTGGCGCCTGCGCGAGGTCGGTCGCACCCGGCGGCTATTGGCGCCGATATCGTTATCGCAGTTACATATAAACGTCATACACTCGCGGAATTCCAGCGGCGGATCACCTTGTACTCATGTTCACATCCGAGAACGCTGATCGTGGCCGTATTTAGTGCGAAGAATTTTCCATCGACAGGCGGAAGATCAAGCCAAACAGCCGTCAAGATGCGCAGCACGTGACCGTGGGCGAAGAGGGCCACGTCACCGTTCACTTGCACGCAGCGATCGATGACACGCTTCACGCGCATTCCGACCTGATCCGCGGACTCACCTCTCACTACACCGTCGCGCCACAGCGACCAGTTGGGACGATCCTTGCGGATGTCTGCAGTACTGCGGCCTTCATATTCGCCGTAATCCCATTCTTTGAGATCATCAGTAATCTCGGCCTGGCCCGCGTAGCCAGCCAGGCGACATGTTTCCAGCGCGCGTTGCATCGGACTGACGAGCACGAGCGCGAATTTGCGTCCATGTAGTTTTGTTTTGAGTTCCTCTGCCTGTTTGATTCCGCTTGGAAGCAAAGGCAGGTCAGTACGCGAGGTGTGCGCTCCTGAGGCCGACCATTCGGTTTCGCCGTGGCGCATTAACCAGATTTCCTGTTTGGATTCGCTCATCGCAGCTTTCTTGGAGATGGAATTGGGAGACTGCGACTACGTTACAGAGTTACAGAATACATCGTGAAATCAGACGAGCGATTCAAAGAGTTAGAACTCTGCCGAACATCTGGCCTGAGCCGTAGGTACAGACAAAGCCTATCCCGCTGCTTGTTTTTTCTGCTCCGAGTCTTCAGCCTCATGATGATAGTGCCATCCCGGCAGTTGGTCGCTACCTGTGATGAGCCGTGCGCCTGACTGCCAGCTCAGATATTGCCAGCCCCAGTTCAGCAGAACAGAGAAGCGGTTGCGATAGCCGATTAAATAAATGAGGTGGATGAACAGCCATGCCGACCATGCAAGCACGCCAGAGAGATGAATTTTCCCGATTTGGGCGATTCCCTTAGTACGGCCAATCGTCGCCATGCTGCCTTTGTCCCAATAGCTGAACGGTTGGCTCGGCTTGCCCTCAACGCGGCGTCGGATTTCTTTCGCAACATACTGGCCCATCTGGATGGCCAGCGGAGCGACTCCTGGCATAGGCGAGCCATTTTGTTCAAAATGCGCGAGGTCGCCGATGACAAAGACCTCCGGGTATCCTTCGATGTTCAACCGGTCGTTCACCATGACTCTGCCGCTCCGATCGGTTTCAGCGCCAAGCGCTTGACCCAAGGGTGAGGCCTTTACTCCTGCGGCCCAGAGGACTACGGCAGCCTCGATTTTTTCGTTTCCAACCCAAACGAGCCCTGGTTCAATGTTCGTTACCTTCGTGTTGGTTCGAACTTCCACGCCCAATTGTTCAAGCTGTCTTTGCGCGCTGGTCGAAAGGTCTTCCGCATAAGCTGGCAGGACGCGTGGTCCACCTTCGAGTAGGACGATTCGCGCGCGACGTGGATCCGTGGCGTTGAAGTCCTGGCTGAGCACATGTCTTGAGATTTCCGCGATAGCCCCTGCCAGTTCAACTCCCGTAGGACCGGCGCCCACGATAACAAAATTCAGCGGGCAGTGCTGCCTGTCTAGCAGGGTTTCGCGCTCTGCGAGCTCGAAGGCCAGCAAAACGCGGCGGCGGATCTCGGTTGCATCTTCAAGCGTCTTCAAGCCCGGCGCAAGCTGAGCCCAATCATCTCGCCCGAAATAGGAATGCGTAGCGCCAGCGGCGATGACAACGTAGTCATAGGGAACACGATCGCCTTCCTCGAGAAGGATGCGGCGATGCTCGAGGTCAAAGCCGACGACATTGCCGATCAGCACTTCCACATTCTTCTTTCCGCGCATTACGCTGCGGATAGGTGCAGCGATGTCTGCGGGCGACAGCGCAGCCAATGCTACTTGATATAGCAGCGGCTGAAATGTGTGGTGGTTCTTGCGGTCGAGAAGCGTAACCTCCACATCCGCTCTGGCCAGTCCCAGCGCACCCTGGAGCCCGCCGAAACCGCCGCCGATGACCACCACATGAGGACGCGCGTGTTTGCTGTTGCTTTCCATGATGCCTATTTGATGTTCCAAGTCAGCGGACGTGACCAAAAGTAACTACTAAGTAGCGAGCCTCATTGTGTATGCAATAGGAGCATGCTACCTTTCGCCAAAGCTCACAACTGCGAAACTCCGCAGTACTGCCCCAGCAGCGCCGGCGAGAGAAAAATTCCAGCGTTTTCAAGGGCAAGGATAGACGATGAATATCGATGATCTGCTTCGTATAGCAATGGATCGCAAAGCTTCCGACTTGCATCTAAAAGTCGGAAACTTTCCCCACATTCGTGTTGACGGCGAACTGGTCGCACTTTCCGACCAGCCACGTATCTCTGCCGAAGACATGCTGAACATGGCCTTCAGCATGATGTCGAACCGGCAGAAACAGAAGTTCAAAGAAACCGCCGAACTCGATATGGCGTACGGAGTCGCCGGTCTGGGACGTTTCCGTGTGAACGTGTTCCAGCAGCGCGGCAATGTGGGGCTAGTACTGCGCGTGATTCCGACAAAGATCCGCGTGCTTGACGAGCTATATCTGCCGAAGATCATCGAGAAGATTTGCGACGAAGCCCGTGGACTCGTGCTCGTTACCGGAGTCACAGGTTCCGGCAAGTCAACGACACTGGCCGCGATGATCGACCGCGTGAACTCCCTGCGGCCCGAGCACATCATCACCATCGAAGACCCCATTGAATTCCTGCATCGCGACAAACGCGGATTCGTAAATCAGCGCGAAGTGGAAGTGGATACACCATCATTTGCGTCGGCGCTTCGCGCCAGCTTGCGTCAGGACCCCGACGTGATCCTGGTCGGCGAAATGCGCGATTTGGAAACAATCTCAACCGCACTTCATGCAGCCGAAACCGGCCACATGGTTTTCTCGACTTTGCACACGTTGGACGCTGTGGAAACCATTAACCGCATCATCTCCGTCTTCCCACCACCAGAACAAAAGCAAGTGCGCATGCAGCTGTCGGCGACCATTAAGGCCGTAATCAGCCAACGGCTCGTCCGCAAGGCCGATGGCAATGGCCGAGTTCCCGCAGTCGAGGTGCTGCTCTCGACGGCGTTCATCCGTGAGTGCATCACCATTCCCGAAAAGACGCGCATGATCCGCGAAGCCCTTGCGGCCGGCACTTCACAATACGGCATGCAGACCTTCGATCAGTCACTCTACGACCTGTATCAGCAGGGGCTTGTCACCTACGAGGTTGCGCTCGAAAACGCGACCAACCCAGACGATTTCAAGCTGAAGGTGCAGGGAATCGGCTCAACGGCCGACGCTGCACGCGAACAGATGGAAGCCGCGGGATTTGGACGTTGAGTGTCGCCGAGGTTCTCGCAGATCGGTGATCGGGTGAAGCGAAACCCACGCTGATCGCAACTACACATTGTTATTCCGAAGCGCCTGGTATTGGGCGCGAGGAATCTGCTTTCCTTCCCAGCATTGCCCAGGACAGCAGATCCCCTCACTTCGTTTCGGGATCACAGTATGGAAGGCGATCTATTCCGCCCACTCAAGGTTGCTGGTCTTGCTTCACCCGATTCTCCCCTTATCCCTGTTATTCTGCGGATAAATGTCCCCAGCCATCAGAATTGCTCGTCGATTTTGTGGACCACCAGACAGCGGCAATGGCGGATATAGTGCGGGGATGCTAGCCTGCCTTTTACCCGGAACGTGTGAATGCACTCTGCGAAAGCCAATTCCACTCGAGCGCGACTTGCAGACCGAGATCTCAGATCGAAGCGCGCGATTGCTCGATGGCGCCGAGTTGATCATTGAGGCTGTGCGGACGGAGATAGATGGCGCTGATCACAGTGCTCCGGCACTCGAACAGGCGCAGCGTGCTTCGTTGACCTCTCTGGCATTTGAGAATCATCCTTTTCCAACCTGCTTCACATGCGGTCCGGAGCGGAAGCCTGGAGATGGTCTGCGAATTTTTCCGGGGTGCCTGCCCGAGGCGGACGGCAACGATGGTGTTTTTGCTGCGGTGTGGATCCCTGACTCGTCGTTGACCAACGGCGGTGTTGTGGTTCGACCAGAGTTTGTCTGGGCGGCCATGGATTGTCCGACAGGCTTCGCTGCCGGATTTCCCTGGAAGGGAACTCTGGTAACCGGCCGCCTTTCCGTCGAGCAAGTGGCGCCGGTATATCCTGCACGGCCGTACGTGGTCATGAGTTGGTCAACCGGCAGCGAAGGCCGAAAGCATCATGCTGGAGCTGGACTCTATGACTCCGACAGTCAGCTTTGTGCAAAAGCCCGAGCAACTTGGATAAAGATTGAGAGGTAGAGACGCAGCATGCTGCATCTTCACGACGTACTTCGGAAAGGCTAGGACTGTTCGGCCCTCGCAAGCGCACGGACGAGACGTAGCATGCTACGTCTCTACTATTGCCAAGTCCGATGTATCTAAAAACAAAGGGACCCAGATCGCGATAATGCCAATCCGGGCTCAAGAGGGAGAAAACTCAGGCAATCGTTATTGGCCGCGTCAGCCTGAACGTCAGGCGACGCTCGGGGCCGAATCCAACATCCTTTTTGCCCGTGGCGTATGCGGCACCTGTTCCACCAGCCGCGCCGATGGCGCTTCCGATAAGCGCGCCGGTGCCGCCGCTAGCTATCGCCCCGATTAGTGCGCCACCACCTGCTCCGCCTCCGATCCACGCCAAGTTCCGCTTTTTATGTGCGGCCCCGGCTACCATCACGCTCGAACTCTGCAGAAGAATCGTTTTGCCCTTGACGTCCATGGATGCGAGCGCGATCCGCAGATATCCGGGATGGGTCAGCCGTCCAGAGCGCCGAGCAGCGACCACACGTCCGGTGACTTGCGCGCCGGTTGGCGCGATGGTCTCTCCATCAACGACAATAGGTTGATCAAGAACCGCCTCAAATTGATCTCCGGGGCTCGAGGTCGCGCTCGAAACCGCGTTTTGCAGGCGCACGGTGATCGCTGTTCCCGAAGGGATCACTACTTCCTGCGGAACGAGCGATTTGCTTGTCGTCTTGCTGGCGTCAGCAGAATCATTCTTACCGGAAAAGGGAGCGGCCTGCGCGGTTTGTGCTTGCGTCGAAGGTTGATCGTTGGCACTACGCGCTACAGGCGTGCTCATTTGCTTGCCGCATCCAGTCACCGCAGCCAGCAATGCCACCAAAACCATCGAAGTGGGGAACTTCATTAAACGTCTCTCCTGACCAATTGCCTACTTTGGTTCGCGCCTCGTGCTTGCGAGCTCTCAACTGCTTGAATGCAAGCGCGATACCATGTAGCCTTGTTGAAAACAAGGCACTTAATGGCGTTAACGATGTAATTTTTTCTTAGATTCAGCAACTCAAGTCCCTCATCGCGGCTCTTGTCACGCTGAAATTTCTATTGCCGGAGCAACGAATCGCAAGTTGAACTGAGTTTTTCGGCAACACTTGTCAGATTGAAGCTCGACGATTTGAAATTGAGCCGAACAAGGAGACCGTATTCACCAGTTCCTGTCGCCAGATGTCGCTCTAGCTCCGCTTGAAAAGTGGAGCGCTTGGGAGTACGCTTCGGGCTACATTTCCCGGGGGGGCACTATGGCGTTAAAAATCACGTCTCGCACGGTAGACGGTGTGAAGGTTATCGACTGCGTTGGGCGCATTGTCTTCGGCGACGAAGCAAGTCAATTGCGAGAGACGGTTAAGCGGGAACTGGCGGAAAACAATCGTCTTGTTCTGAATCTTGGCGAAGTTAGTTACATCGATAGCGGCGGCATCGGTACCCTGGTGAGCCTGTTCACCACGGCACGCAACGCCGGAGGCGATATTAAACTGGTCAATCTCACAAAGCGTGTTGGAGACTTACTCCAGATCACCAAGCTGATTACAGTCTTCGAAAGCTACGATGATGAGCGCAAGGCTGTCAACGCGTTCCACTCAGCTCCGCACACGAACGTAGCAACGATGTCGCGCAGAGAAAGTGCCTAAGGACGACTCGTTGGTCAGATCGCAGGACTCGTTGATCCGTTGAATACCTCCGCGCGGAGATTAAAGGAGATAATCTGCGTCTTTTTGCTGGGCTGCTCGTGCGCCTGGGCGCAGATGTCTGCTTTAAATTGCTGCCCGCAAATTTCCAGTAAAGAAAAACAACAGGCGCTCTGGACCAAATTGCAAGAAAAGATCGCCGCCGTGGATCGCAATCTGGACGGCGTTATGGGCGTCGCTGTTCGCGATCTGACCAACAGTGAGACATATCTACTGCACGGCGACGATGTCTTCCCACAAGCCAGTTCCATCAAGATTGCCGTGTTGGCCGAACTCTACGACCAGGAACAGCGCGGACGTCGCGGTGAAAGCGGCGTAGCCCGACTCGCTGATCTTTACACGGTTCGCAGCGAGGACCTTGTTCCTGATAGTTTCATTATGGGAGGGCTTACTCCCGGCGTAAGCCGCATTACAAATCGCGACTTAGCGACGATGATGGTTGCTGTCAGCGACAATTCGGCTACCAATGTTCTGATCGACCACTTGGGAATGCCGAACGTCGAGCGCATGCTTGCCTCGATTGGCTTAAAGAACACTCACTTACAACGCAAGATGATGGACATTGCAGCGGCACGCCAAGGCCGGGAAAACGTCTCCACGCCGCGCGAAATGATGACGCTGTTCGATGCTATTTATCGCAATAAGCTGTTCGATAAGGAACTTACTGCCGACTTTTTCAAAGTTCTCTCCACGCCGAAGGACAGCAGTATTCCAAAACTACTTCCAGCCGATCTGAACATCGCCAATAAACCAGGCGAGCTCGAAGCCGTACGCAACGATTCCGGCATCATCTTCGTGCCCAATCGCCCATTCATTCTCTGCGTTATGACCACTTATCTGCACGATGAACGCGTCGGCCAACGTTCGATCAGCGAAATCGCGCTCGCCGCCTACGAATATTTCGATCGATTAGGCCGCTCGTCGGAGTACGGACGCGCCGTTCCTGCGAAGTAATCGATAATCCTTCTGCATGCGAAACAGCTGGATTTCTGCCCAGGGAGCACGGATTCATGCGTGCCGGAAAGAACAACATTGGCTGGCATCGTTCAGCGGTTTAAGCCGCGATTGAAGCCGCAGACTGAGAAGCAAGAAGAGTTTTCCCTTTCCGGTACGGATGGAATCCGCGCCTCCTCCCGAAGACAAGCGTGATACATTCAATTTTTGAATCAACAATCGAGGAAATCCGCGAATGCGAAAGCTGCTATTGCTGTGCTTAGCATTGTTCTGTATAAATCTCTGGGCGCAGGAGGTGACTAGCGGTAGTCGCGAAATCGAATTCTTTGCTCAGGGTGGACACAGCGTAGCCGGTGGACGCGGAGATACGACCATCTTTAACGCGGGCGCGCGTTGGGGATTCGGGCTTTTTGACCTCGGCCGTGGCTCATTTCAGTACGAGCTCGAGGCAATCCCAATCTATTTTGTGCGTCAGCCCATCCAGAACGCCTACGCAATAAGCTTCACTCCATTCGATGTCAAATACAACTTCCGGCGGAATGCTGGGCGCGCTATCCCATTTGCCGAATTGGGTGGCGGCGTTCTCATCTCCAATCACGATATCCCATTCGGCACAAACGCGGTCAATTTCACGCCACAACTGGGCCTGGGAGTGCACATTCCGTTTGGGGAGCACGGCCTACACGCCACTTTGGCCCTTAAATATCTGCACATTTCCAATGCCGGATTGTCCGTTCCCAATCCTGGCTTGAACACAATCCAGTTCCGATTCGGGATTGGAAAATTCCGTAAATAGATTCACTCAGGCGCAACCGCTCACCGGATCGAGGTCGCCGCTATACTTGCTCATAGATATGCCGCTCCCCGTCTTCCTGCTGAAAGGCCGGCTTGAGGGAAGTTCTTTCTTTGCGAGATGCTTTCTGGTGAGCCGGGATGATCCAGAGATACATCGCAGCGTAGGCGCGCCAGGGCCGCAATGCCTCGGCTCGGCGCTCCAGCTCTCTCGGAGACCGTGTGTCGAGCGCTCGAAGCAAACCAAGATCAGCAGAAGGAAAGGCGTCAGGTTCTCTCAGCGCCCTCATGGCGATATATTGTGCCGTCCACTCGACGATTCCCGGTATTTGCTGCAGGCCACTCAGGAAGGCATCGACATCCACGATTCCTTCGAAGCTAATTGTTCGGTCGCACACCGCCCGTGCGATAGCGCGGATTGTTCCGGCTCGTGCTTTGGGTAGTCCGATGCTGGCGAGGTTGGCATCGGCCAGCACCTCAGGTCCGGGAAAGATGTGGGTGAGACCGGCAGGTGTGGAGAAGGAATATCCGAAGGATCTGGCGAGGCGCCCTGCGAGTGCTGCAGCTCCTTTGACCGTGATCTGCTGTCTCAAAACGGCACGGACGGCCAGTTCGAATCCGTTCCAGCATCCGGGCACGCGCATTCCTGGAGCTGCATCGATCCTCCTGGCCAGCGCTCCGTCGGCACGCAAAGCGGACGCGATAGTTGACCAGTCAGCATTCACATCGAACATTGCTCGTATCCGCTCGACAATGAAGAACAGCGCTCGAGGATCGCCGAATTGAATCCGGGCTACAAGGGTGTGCGTGCTCTTGTCGAGAGAAATCTCGAAGTAGCCGTGATTCCCATTTACAGCAATGGAGCGGCGGTAAATTCCGGAGTCCACGGCTTCAACTCCGGGCGTTGCTCGAGCTTCAAGAAACGTCAGCATGCTTTGCCAGTGATACGGCGGACGAAAGCGGAGGCGGAAGAGATAGTAATTCTCGGGCTCGATGCTTTTCTGGCGGGCAAGCTGGCGAATCTTCTTCGGCGTTCTCTTGTAAACATCGCGGATGCCGGCATTGAATCGGCGCACCGAACCAAAGCCTGAGGCCAGCGCGACTTGATTCATCGCAAGCCTAGTCTCGTCGATCAGTTTTTTGGCGAAGTGCAATCGGCGTGTGCGAGCTACGGCGCTCGGGGTTGCTCCAAGGTGCTGCAGGAATAGTCGGCGAAGATGGCGCGCTCCGACTCCCAGTCTGCCGGCAAGCGCCTCGATGCCTCCATCTTCGAGTCCGCTCTCATCAATCAGGCGTAGGGCTCTCGAAACGGTGTTGGAAGTTCCCAGCCACGCCGGCGTTCCAGGCGAGCACTCGGGGCTGCAGCGCAAGCACGGACGGAAGCCTGCTTCGGCGGCCGCGGCCGCAGTGGGGAAATAGCGAACGTTCTTTTCCTTGGCTGTGGGTGCTGGACAAATCGAACGGCAATACACCCCGCTTGTCAGGACGGCAATGAAGAATTTGCCGTCGAAGCGTGCATCACGTGAGAGCCGCGCCTGCGAGCATGCCTGCCAATCGAGTGCCATTCTCGTAATGCCATCATAGTGGAACGTTGGGAGCAGGATGGACGTTTTCGGACCAGCCTCCTTAGCCGCAATTGAACCGCAGGGAGACACGTCCGCAAACGTCCAGTCCTGTTGGTTGATTCGGTCTATCTTGACTCAGACAGGTGTAATGGGAGTAGGTGATCGATGTGGATGGGCAATGCGGTGAGTACGGCCTTTCCGGAAAATAACCGGCCGTCAGACTCTCGGCTGATCATCAAATCTGGCGGCCGCGTAATCTTCATTCGCATGGACGAGATTGACTGGATCGAAGCGGATGCAAATTACGTTCGACTCCATGTGAACGGAAAAGAGTCATACCTGTTTCGCAAACCGATCAGTAAGATAGCCGCACAGCTCGACAGCTCCCGCTTCATCCGTATTCATCGCTCTTATATCGTGAACGTCAGCCGAATTCGACAGCTGCAATCCTGCAACAGCGGAGAATTTATAGTGTGCCTTCGAGACGGCAAGGAACTGCCCTGTGGGCGAACCTACAGAAGCGCGTTGCAGGCTTTATACCGCCCTCGATAGCTGTCGACGCCATAAACAGCAAGGTAGAGACGCAGCATGCTGCAGCATTGCTGCGTTCTACCGCATGCGTTTTCAGTCAAGCTTGGGCAACCTGGATTACGCAAAAGAGATTCCCACTCGGATCTTCAAGCGCAACAAGTCATCGGTTTTTTCTATATCTACACGGATAGCGAGTGGCGCCGGCCTTTACCAGCCGCTCCACCTTGACCTCTCTGCTCTCTCTGTGTAGAGAGATCGTGATGAAAGCTGCTCCTTTTGCCTGAGCCCCTTTCACGATCGTGCTTCAAAGACAAGTTAGGTCTCCGGCCATTAGGATCACGAAGAACTACCATCCACTCTTGGCGCGTTCTCGGGGAACGTAATGGAGAGCTTCCTGCAAAGAAACTAGCATCTTGTCGAACTCATAGCACCGGATGACAATTGAACGATCCTCATTCTTGGAACTTCGAATCAAATCAACTCATTATGTTGCTCGCGACCATTTTGCTCCGTTCACAAGGTAGATAAAATTATTACGCAGGATTGAATCAAAGAGGAATCCGTGACCAACGACGAAACCAACTCTCTCCTCGATTATCACTACTGGGCGCGCGATCGCATGCTCGCTGCCCTCGATTCGCTCTCGCCTGAGCAATTCGCCGAGCCGATGGAAAGCAGCTTCAAATCGATTCGCGATACCGTGGTGCACATCATGGGCGCCGAAATGGTCTGGTACTCCCGCTGGCGTGGAAGTCCGCAGGGAATGCCTAGAAGTGACTCTTTTGGAGATGTCGCGGCGCTGCGTTCTGCCTGGCGCGAGTTGGAATCCGCTGTGCGCGTCTTTTTTCAGGAGCTGGGCGCTGAGCGACTCGAGACACGGCTGGAGTACAGATCCCTCAAAGGGGAACTGCATTTGTCTTCGTTCGAGCAGATGCTTCGGCACGTGGTAAATCACGCCAGTTATCATCGCGGACAAGTGACGACCATGCTGCGCCAGGTCGGCGCCAAACCACCTGAGAGCACGGACTTAATTAACTACTATCGAACACTGGAGAAGACTCAGGGTGCTGCCGCTCCCGGAGGGGTTGCGTGACTCCATCATCACGCCATTCCTCTGGACACTGCCATGCCTCGGGCCGGTGCGAAAATGTGTATCTGCCCACGAAGCAAAGCGGCCCGGGGGATCTGCTGTTTCTTGACGCTATGAAACATAGATTCCCGCGCCGCAACAGCCGATTCTCAGAGCGGTATACCGCGTCGCGGCGGCCCGGGATGACAGCGTCAAAGGAAGCCCCCACGACGCTGTATTCAATTTTGCTATCCTGACAGGCCGAATCTTCTGACTGTCACAGGCAAAAATTGAATAATCTTCATCGCCACTCTTCACATTCGATTCCAGCATTCCTCGTAGTCATCTGCTCGCTTCTCTCGACCTTCACTTTCGCACAAACAAACGAAGCCGCTTCACCTCCGACGCGCACGAGCGCGGTCGACTGGGTGAACCCATACATCGGCGCTGCGGGCGCGGGAAGCGACTATGGTGGAACCATGCCGCTGGTCACTACGCCGTTTGGCATGACGAATTGGACGCCGCAGACTCGGCAAAACAAGATCAGCGTCACCTCATACCATTACGACGATACGACCATTTCGGGATTCATCGGCACACACCAGCCCGCGATCTGGATGGGAGACTTCGGCTACGTAACCATTGTGCCGGAAGTGGATGACATCAAGACGACTCCTGAACAACGCAAGCTGAAGTTCAGCCGCGACGATGAGCGCACCACTCCGTACTACTACTCCGTAGTGCTGGATGCCGGGCAGTCGCGGAAAATCCACGCCGAATTAACCGCTACTGATCACTGCGGCTATCTCCGATTTACCTTCCCTGCCGATACTCGCGGCAGCGTTTTAGTGGAGGCGACTCGGCCGAACATCGCCGGTTCGGTCGAAGTAAGCATCGATCGCAAAGAGATCAGCGGTTTTAATCCTCATCGCATGGACGCTCACCTCGGTCCCTTCGCGCTTCCGAACTTCAAGGGGTACTTCGTAGTGCAATTCCGCGATTCGTGGACGGAGAGCGGCACATACCACGGCTCCGACGTGCGCGGAGATCGCATTTCCGTCTCAGGGAGCAACGTCGGTGCTTATGCGACGTTCCGCGCTAGAGAGGAGAAAGTTGTTGAGGTGCGGGTCGGAACGTCCTTCATCAGCATTGAGCAGGCGCATGCCAATCTGCAGAAAGAGATTCCCAATTGGGATTTCGAAGGCATTCGCGCTGCGCTAAAACAAATTTGGAACCAAAAACTCGGACTGATTTCCATCGATGGAGCGACCGACGATCAGCGCACAGTGTTTTATACCAGCCTCTATCATGCGCTGCTTTACCCGCGGCTCTTCTCCGAATATGGGCGGTACTACAGTGCTTTCGACGATCGCGTCCATAACGGCGTCTCATATACTGCTTTTTCAATTTGGGACACCTTCCGGGCCGAGCACAGCCTGCTCACGCTCCTCGCCCCTGAGCGCGTCCCTGATATGGTGAAGGCACTCCTCCAGGACTACCAAGAGGGCGGATGGATGCCGAAGTGGCCCAATCCGTCCTACACCAACATCATGATTGGCACGCATGCAGATGCAGTGGTCGCCGAAGCCATCAACAAGGGTTTCCGCGGATTCGATTACAACCTCGCGTACCAGGCAGCCTACAAAGACGCCATGACGCCTCCCGACGACGACACCAAGCACAAATGGCTCGATCGCGAGGAGCACACCCCGTACGAGGCTCGCGCCGGACTCAGCTACGCCAAGACTTTGGGCTACGTGCCTGCCGACAAGACCGCCGAAGCGGCGTCTTCAACGCTGGAAGACGCCTACGACGATTACGCCGTAGCACAAATTGCCAAGGCACTCGGCAAGCAGAGCGATTATGAGTTCTTCATGAATCGCTCGCATAATTACGAGCTGCTATTTAATACCAAAACAGGATTCATGCAGGCCCGTAATTCCGACGGTAGCTGGGCCGATCCTGGAGTGGGCTGGACTGAAGGCGATACGTGGGTCTACACCTGGTCGCCAATGCACGATGTTCCCGGACTGATGAAGCTCATGGGAAGTCCGGAAGTCTTCAATCGCAAGCTGGACGAGCATTTCGCCGCCGGCCACAACAAGCACGACAACGAGCCCAGTCATCACTACGGATACCTGTATGACTTCAGCGGACAGCCTTGGAAGACGCAGGCCAAAGTCCGTGAAATTGCCGCTCAAGCGTATTCGAATACGCCGGTTGGAATTTTGGGGAACGAAGATTGCGGTCAGATGTCGGCCTGGTACATCTTTACTACGATGGGCTTTTACCCGCTAAATCCAGTCTCCGGCGAGTATATGATCGGAAGCCCGCTGTTTCAGAAGGTTGCGCTGAGTCTGCCCGGAGGGAAAACCTTCGTAATCACGGCGCATGGCAATTCGCCGCAAAGCCTATATATCCAGTCGGCGAAGCTCAATGGAAAGCCCCTGACGATACCGATGCTCCATTTTGAGGACATTCAACATGGAGGTAACCTCGAGTTCGAAATGGGCCAAACCCCGTCAAAATGGGCGAGCGATTGGCATCCTGCACCATTGCCGCGATTTCAGAACCGCCCGCAGTAGCGGATATGTGAGCGCCAGAAATCAAAAGCACTCTAGCCGAATCAACACGTTACCGTTAGTTGTTAATTGCAATGTTGTTTCCGGGTAACGCGAGTAATCGGTGAATTTGCGCGGGTAATCTTGTTGGCCCTCATGGCTCCGGATACGCTCTAAATGCTGACAAGGAGTGTGCCAGCAATGAGCGTCGCCGTCGTCATAGCCGCGGTTTTGGCAGTGTCGTCCATCCTTCACCGCCGCTCTCCAGACCGATAGACTTGTTGCTACTCGTGGCGCAAAGCCATAATGGGATTCACCCTGGCAGTCCGCCGCGCCGGTAACATGCGACTAGCGCGACCAGCGTTAACGCAGCCGAGACCGTAAAGTACATCAGTGGATCGGAGCCGCTCACTACCAGGAACTTGCCCACGAGCTTGGCGCTGGCGAGTGCGCAAATTAATCCAAGCACGAGACCAGCGCACACTATGATTACTCCTTGCCGTATCACAAGGCCAAGAATCGAGCTGGGCCGAGCCCCCACCTAACGGGAGCAGCAGAACAGCCAGGCAGGGAAGTGCTTCTCCCTCATACGCAGGTTGACGTGGAAGAGTTCAACCTATTACAGATAAGCATGATTTTTCTGTCGTAAAGAGGCAGCAATCATGAGCCCATTGCCAACAGACGCAAAGACAGCTATCACTTTCATCCGTACAGTTCCAATTCTGCGCATCTTCTCCGTCGAAAAGGCGAAAGAATTTTACCGTGGCTTTCTTGGGTTTTCCGTCGACTGGGAGCACACGTTCGAGCCTGGCATGCCGGTGTACATGCAAGTCTCACGCGCGGGATTACAGCTGCATCTCAGCGAGCACCATGGCGATGGCTCGCCTGGCGTGCATATTCACGTGGAGATGACCGGAGTCGACGAATTCCACGCCGAAGTCACTGCAAAAGGGTATCCATATCTCTGCCCCGGAGTGCAGGACGAGTTCTATGGCGCACGCGCGATGCACGTGACTGATCCATTCGGCAATCGGATCAGTTTTAACCAATTCAAAGAGGCTCGCGAGTCCGTCTAATCTTCATTTCGAAGACACGGTCAGCGACGCTTCCGTGAACGTGTACTCATGCTGCCCGTCTCGGATGATCAGCGCGCGCTTGCCATTCTTCTCCGCTTTCACGAATTCAAAGCCGTCATTTGTTGGATCAATAGTGATGAACGATATCGTTCCATCATCATTTTTCCGCGTTGCAATCGTGCTCTTCCACTCGCCAAAGTCGAAAGTAGTTTTGCCGCCCTTGGCTGAAACGGCGATTTCGCCAAGGTCCTTGCTGTAATACTTCATCGCCAGTTGGGAGACGAGCGATGCATCTGCCGGCACCACAAGTCGTTCACGTTCTTTCGCGAGAACTGCCCTGTATCGCGCCGCCTGTGCTTTGACGTCTCCTACCGCTTCGCGCTTGCCATCGAAGAGGACTTCGAGCAGCCGCCTTCTGAAAGGACCTAGCATCATTCCGCCGTTATCGGAATTTGTGAGCAGCACAGCTCCTACTCCAGAATCAGGCAGGAAATCGATATCGCTCTTGTAACCGGCCATGCTGCCGCCATGATGAACGATGGGGACGCCGTATTTGCTGTCGACCATCAAGCCCATCCCGTAATAATGATCTTCACCCACATCGACCTGGCGCGCGCGCCGTGCCAGCAGATTTTCCGCCGAGACGAGCTGCTTGCCATTCGGCAGCTTTCCGAGAGAGAGCTCCAGTTGGACGTAGCGAATCAGATCAGCAGCCGAGGTCCAGACTCCGCCCGCCGGACGGTGCGGCATTACGGAATAATCGAATGCGATATCGGCGACCGCCGGCTTTCCGTCGACATCATCGCCGTGCGGACTGGCATGATTGCCTTTCAGCGCCTTCGCCATATCGAACGTCGTCGATTTCATCCCCAAAGGATCGAAGATCGCTTTCTGCATGGCAGCGTCGTACGCAGCCCCGAGTTCCATATTGGGATACACAATATGCGCGCCAATGTACCCGGCGGCCGATGCCATTAGATTGCTGTACTGAAATACCTCGCCATATTTGGTAGTGGGTTGCATGGTGCCGAGCAGAGCAAGTGACGACTCCGGCGTGGCTTGCTTGAATTCGAAGATCCATTCCAGATCCTGCCGCGGCATTCCAGTGCAAGCACAGATCAAATTCTTGACAAGTACCTTCCTGGTCGTCTCTGGATTGCCAAGTTTGAAGCTCGGATAAACGTCAATGACAGGCTCATCCCATCGTAGCTTTTTCTCATCCACGAGCTCTGAAAGCAGCAGTGTGGTCATGCCTTTCGTATTCGAAGCCGCCATGAAGAGCGTGTTCTCATCCACGCGCTCGGGCTTTCCCAGCTCACGCACTCCGAGGCCACCCTGATAGACGATCTTGCCGCCCTCGATCAGCGCCAGAGACGCGCCAGGGATTCCCAACGTCTTCATTGAATCTTCCACGAACGCTTTGATCTCAGCGATTTTTGCGTCATCCAGTGGATGAGCCTTACGTCCAGCGAAGGATTCACGTTGATAGCCCTTGGGACGTAGGCTCTGAATGATCAGTCCAATTGGCGCGCCGCGTTTTCCAAAAGTTGGTTCGCTTCCGTCGAGGATCACCGCCGTCCATGTGCTGCCCGCTCGTAGCGCAATCGCCTGCACAACCGCGCGTTCGTTGGGAGAAGTCTCGTAGTCAAACACCTGCCGGTCCTCCCACCCCTCGCGTGGTGGGCGCGCTGTAACGACCTTGACCGGCCACTTGTGATCTGGCTTGTACGCCCCCCAGGCGGCCGCGACTGCAGCTGCCGCATCGGTGGCCTGGGTATCCACGATCGCTATATGAGTGTCCGGCTCGGGAGGCTGAAGGATGACTATATTCTTGCCCGTCATGATCGACCAGCCGGCAGGGACCGTGAAGCTCGCTCCGGCTGCGGTGACGCGCGGCGTATCAGCCGTTAACTGCTCCGGCGCCGATCTGGCTTCCGCCGCCGGTGCAGCGGTTTGCATTGCGGAGCCGAACATCCCGCTTTGAGTGAGTGCGGTAAGAAGAAGTAAGGAGAGAACAGCCAGGCGACGGATCGTCATGTGAACCACCACAATGAGGGATGTGGAAATGGCGCACGCAACGATACACTGATCGCGGCGAATTTGTAAAAACCACCCAGGAAGCTCCCTGTGGAACGTAAGGCATTCCACAATGGGAGGGCCGCCAGAGCTTTGCGGCCCCTAGTTCATGAGCGCTTGCGCGTGATGGATCGCATTGTGCGAAGGGCGGTTCTCGTTAGCGGGTGGAATCTCCAATCCTGCTTCTCCCCGAAACCCTGCTTGCGGATTTCCAAGAGGGCGTTTTCGAGGCGCCGGCACTCAGCAGGGCCCATGTGGATGAACCGGAAAGCTTGCGCAGGAGGTGTCCCTCGGTCTGCGGGTCCAAGGAACTCGACGGCGCTGCTGATTCTTCCGGATACGGCCACCAGTGTAAGATCGGCAATCGTTCCCTTGGCCACTGGCCTTCCTAAGCGCACAGTACCTCCGGTGGCGGACAGCTTGCACAGGATGCCTGTCATTTGCTGGGCACCAAGAGCAACCAGCGCCCGTTCCTTGTTTGGAACGATAACGCGGGGAGCGCGTATCGAATCGCGATGCTGATCTGCAATGTTGTGCATTGCGAAAGCATTCCATTCAGGACGAATTCGATCAACATTACCAAAGCCGACCGCGGATTCGCATTTGGCCACAGTCCTGTCCTGCGGAATGGACCGTTAGTGGTCATAGAGATAGCGGCGAGCACATCGCTACCTGACCAAAGACTTATGGACCTCGCAACCGTCTACCATTCCCCGGCGTAACCTCGCTCCAAAGCGGCTATCCGAGTGTTGACGGTCCAGTGGGACTTGAATCTAACTTTTCGGCTGCAGTGGGAAGCGCCGACAAACATCAACCGCGCGCGTTATGAGAGCGCAGTAATGGCGGGGGGATAAGTAGGCGGAGTACAGTTGACAGTGTGCTGCAAGCTGTAAGGTTTTCTCTGCGACAGCCGCGGAAGGCGCCGGGATTCACCGCAGTTGTGATAGCCACCCTGGCACTTGGAATTGGAGCAAACACCGCCGTCTTCAGCGTGATGGATGCCGTACTTTTGCGCGCGCTTCCAGTCCGCGATTCCCAGCAGCTTGTCTATCTGCACACCTCAGTTTTCCCCGGCGGACAAACCGGATACGGCGACACCTCGATGCGCATGCAGGTCTATGAAGCGCTGCGGAACGAAAAGCGCATTTTCTCGGATCTAATGGCATGGGTTCCTCTTTCCACCAGCGGAGGTGTTCCCGCGCGCATTGGTTCCGAGCCGGAAGAGCTTAAGGCCGACATGGTCAGCGGTAATTTCTTTTCGGGATTGGGAGTGAGGGCTGGCCGAGGTCGAATCTTCGATCCTTCCGACGAAAAACAACATGCTCAAATCGCCATCCTGAGCTACGACTTCTGGACACGGCGCTTCGGACGCAGTCCCGCTGTGCTCGGCCAGACTCTCTTTATTAAGGGAGTGCCGTTCAGCATCGTAGGAATCGCTGCGCCAGGGTTCGTGGGACTCCATCGCGGCAGCTCAACCGACGTCTGGGTCCCATTCCAGATCAGCGACGACGTCAAGCCTTGGGGCGTCTCACGCACGTCGACTGCAAGGGGCAACGAAGCCATCTTTACGGCGCAAAGTGGTGGTTCCTGCTGACAGTTGGACGGCTGCAGGCGGGAGTCAGTAAAGAACAAGCAGCCGCGTATCTGAATCCCATCTTCCGGCAAGCAGCTTATGAAGGGCTCTCCGCAGACGATCTCGAAGGGTACGATAAACCTCCAACCCTCTCCCTCAGCGACACGCGTGGTATGGAAGGAATGCGCGAGACATACGAACAGCCTTTAAGAATCCTGATGGGCATGGTAGTTCTAGTGCTCGTGATCGCCAGCGGAAATGTCGCGATGTTGCTGGTTGCGCGAAACGCAGCGCGACAACGAGAGTTCAGCCTGCGCATGGCCCTTGGCGGCGGACACGCGCATATTCCTGCAACTATTCGCGGAGAGCTTTTTGCTGGTTGCCACTGGTGCCGCTTTGGGATGGCTGTTCGCAATCTGGGCAACCGGAGCCCTCGCCAGATGGTCGCTGCTGGATCGCAGCCTCGCTCCGAATACGACAGTACTGCTTTTCACTTTGGGAATCTCGGTAGTCGTGGCGCTCATTTTCGGTCTGGTGCCGTTCCGCAGTGCCATGCGAGTGCCGATCGGCCTGGCCTTGAAAACCTCGAGCGCGACCTCCTACCAGGACCGGAAATCTCATCGCAGCGCGCAGCTCGTCGTAGCCCTGCAGATGTCTATGTGCCTCGTGCTGCTCGTCGGAGCCGGTCTGCTGGTGCGGACACTGCACAACCTCGAAACGTTAAACCTAGGTCTTCGCCCTTCGGGATTGCTTGTATTTGGACTAACGCCGCAGCAGCAGATACACAACGATGCCGAAGGCATTGGCTTTTTTCAGGCGCTGATCGCACGAATCCGGGCGCTACCCGGAGTGGAATCGGCGACCCTCATGCGCCAGAGGCTTGGCGTTGGCTGGAGCAGCAACACGAGTGTTTATGTAGACGGCCAAAAGCCGAAAGTCAGTGATGGGTCACGCATGCGATGGAACAGCGTCGGCTCCGACTTCTTTCACACTCTCGCCGTTCCTATACCTCGGGCGCGACATCAGCGATGCCGATACTTCCGAAGCTCCCAAGGTCGTGGTTGTGAATCAGACCTTCGCTAAGCGCTATCTTCCCGATTCGATCGCGCTTGGGCACATTGTGTCATTCGGGCATAATCCCGACTCGAAGCGCTACACAATCGTGGGAGTGGCTGCCGATAGCAAGTACACAAGCGTACGTGAAGAAATGATTCCCATGGCATATTTCCCGTTCACACAAGTGCCGGGAACGATGTCCATGCAGGTTGAACTTCGGACAGCGGGAGATTCTGCCGCGCTCCTGCCGACGGTGCGGTCGGCAGTGAATGAGTTCGCGCCCGACCTCGCCCTCCTCGAACCGAAACTGCAGGAGGAGCAGTTTGCAGAATCACTATCTCAAGACCGTTTGTTCGCCAGGCTAGCTATCTTCTTCGGTGTGCTTGCAGTAGTACTCGTAGCCACCGGACTCTACGCGACGCTGGCATACAAAGTCGTGCGACGCACGCCTGAGATCGGCGTCGCATGGCCGTAGGCGCGCAACAGCACGAGGTGCTGTGGATGATCATTCGCGAAAGCCTCATGCTGTGTCTCTTGGGAACGCTTCTAGGCCTGCCTATCGCGTTAACCGGCGCACGCTTCCTGAAAGCCATGCTTTTCGGCTTAGAGCCAGGAGATCCCATCAGCGTCATCATGCCGTTGCTGGGCATTGCGGCGATTGCCGTGGCAGCAAGCTTCGTTCCCGCGCGTCGTGCCTCGTTGCTGAATCCAATTGTGGCGTTGCGATGCGAATAGTCAGTGGGCCCTTGGCAAACAGCAGTTGCAGTGCATCGCGGAGCTAGCCGCCCGATTTTATCAATGCGCCGGAGCGTGGCCGATGCGAATGCCAAGACTGAATGCAAAGCTATCCAGCTTTTGCCGTGCGCTGCGATCGTAGGTGAAGCCGAGATCCATACGACGGCCGAGGTCTGCGTTCAGACCAGTAGTAAAGCCGTTATCTTCCGTGAATCCATTTCCTATAGCCGCAGCAACCTGCTCGTAGATCGGCGCAGACTTTCCTTTCCCACTAGAGGAGACAGAACCCGTTCCGCGATTGAATTCCTGGCTGTAGAGCTTCTGCAGTCCGAGCGGCAGATTCTCATAACCTGCAAGCTCAAGATTTAACCGTTTGCCGAGCGGAAGTCCGAGCCCCGCCTTGTAGTGCGAGAGCACGCCCAGCGTTGTATACGGACGCTTCACCATATTGACGAGCGCATTAGAGTTAGCAATTCCCAAATCGAGAAGTGGAGAAAAATGCCCAAGGTCGAACTCCACATGGTTGTTGAAATCGGCAGTTGCACGACCAGTGCTGAGCCCGAGCGATGTATCACCCGTAGGCGCGGTGCCCGTTACGGTGACCACGTACTTGATTACCGGAGTCGGCGTCGCGAATCTCAACCCAAAGCGCATGTCGCCGATCGCGTTGTAGCCGGAGTTCGGAGTGAATTGCGTAGTCGTGCCACCCGTCTGTGTGGTGGTAGTCGTGCCATTGAAGAGCGGCTGATTGTAAGCGAGATAGAACGGCGCTCCCAGGGAGATGCCGAAAACCTTGTTGAAGTTATAGCTGACGGTCGAATCAATAATGCTCGACCAGTTGGCGGAGGAGTCATAGCTTTGCGACAGCGTCGTGTAAGAACTGAAGCCCCGGTCCGGCATACGCAGCGTCAAGGACGCTGGCGTGGATTGGGCGAAGGACGCCGAAGCTCCAATCATCAGCAATACGAGTGCGAACACACAATTCCGCTTCAACATAGGTTAAGGTTCCTTTTCGGGATTCACGCCTGGGGGAGATGATGCTCCAGCAATTATGGCGGTAAAATGCGCGACGGATGAACGCAACCACGTATCAGCGCATTACGAAAGGGAAATCATTGCAACGCACTAGCGGGGACGAGCTGATCCCCACGGACATCGAGCGTGTCCGAACTCTTTCGCTGGGCCGTCGTCTCCGGTTCCGTCTACTTGTTCAGTGCTGTTGCTGGGCGGCGATCTCGGCAAAGACGACTACATGTCCTGCAGGATCCTTCACTCCAATTTCGGTGGCTCCGTAGAAGGTTGTGCGCACAGGAAGCACGACATTCGCGTTCTTGGTTGCTGCGATAAACGGTTCGAGTTCCTCAACTTCCATATACAGGAATGCGCGGCCTCCTTCGATCTCACCTGCGATCGTGGGAGCATCCTTCCTTGCACTGGCAAAGCTCTGATACATAACTTCGCAATTGTCCTTTTGCAGGATTACGAATCCAAGACGATCCCCATCCGGCACTTCCACCGTCTTCTGAAATCCGAAGCGCTCAGTCCAGAATTCTGCGCACGGTTCAATCTCATCCACGTATAGCACGGGCGTGAGTTTCTTGATGTGCATATAGTTGCGAGCTCCTAAGCTGCTGAGCTTCTAAGCCTCGAGCTGGCGTGGGCAGCCGATGAGAAGCTTGCATTGCCCGCCTAGTCTAAATTAGACTACTACAAAAACAGTACAGGAGCTGTATGGCCGCGTCAATTGAAATCTCATCCCTTAAACGAGCGGGCAATTTGCAGGACCTGATCTCCGTTGGTCCTGCGACGCTGCGCGATTTCGAGCTGCTGGGAATCCGCAGCGTTGCTCAGCTTGCCAAGTCCAATCCGAGCAAGATGTACCGACGTCTATGTGAGTTGACCGGAGAGACACAGGACATTTGCTGCCTCGATGTCTTTCAGGCCGCCGTCGCGCAAGCGCGCAGTCCACGATTGGCGCCAGAAAAGTCTGTATGGTGGTACTGGAGCCGCAAGCGGAAGGCGAGGCGTGGCAAAGCGTAAGCGCAAGCTGGACCTCACAACTGCAGACCTGGTCGTGCTGAGCCTGTTCTCGGAACGGCCGATGCATGGCTATGAAGCAAATCTCGAATTGGAACGCCGCGAAATCCGGGACTGGGCAGGAATCTCAAGACCGCAGGTGTACTACAGCTTAGACAAATTGCAGAGCTTGGGATTTCTGCGAACGAAGGCAACGAAGAAACCCGCCGCGGGTCCGGAGCGCAACGTCCTCGCCGCGACCGCCGATGGACGAGCCGCCCTCGCTGACGCTCTTGAGCGCGAAGACTGGACCACACAGCGCGAACGGCCCCCGTTTCTCACCTGGGTCGCTCTCTCGTGGCTGGCACGCCCGGGGGTCTTCGAAGGACAGATCCAGCGCAGAAGAAATTTCCTGGAATCAGAGCTAATGCGCGAAAAAGAAGTATTGCACTCCGTGCTAAGCGAATTGGGGCACCCGTATCACGAGGCGGTCTGGATGCTGAAGCTAATACTCGAGCAGTTCAAAACGGAACTTCGTTGGCTGGACAAGGTTGAGCAAGAGCTGCAGCATCGTGGGCCAGCGCGGAATCCAGAGACAGGATGAAGTCCCTCAAAGTGAATGGAGCCTAGGTCACGAGCGCCGAAGGCGGGCCATTCCTCTTCCGTTTTGGTCCATGGACTTCGGGCTGGCGTCCTAAGAGCCGACAATGTTCTTGCACGCTGAACCCATGGCTCACGCCGATGGGCTACGAGAATGCCGCGCCCTCGGCGTTCACTTCCGGCGACTGGGATCACGTACTTTGATTGTGCGCCGTGTCCTTATAAACCATTCCGCCCTTCATCACAAACGCCACCCGCCGCACGCCCCTAATATCCTTCAGCGGATCGCCCTGAAGGGCGACAATATCTGCCTGCAGGCCAGGAGCGATTGTGCCGATCTGGTCCGACAATCCGAGCGCCTCGGCTGCCAGCGAATTGGCGGAAACTATGGCTGACATGGGATCAACTCCACATTCGCGCACGCGCTCGACAAACTCTTCAGCGTTTCGTCCATGCATGCCGGCCACCGCGTCCGTGCCGAAGACGATTTTCAATTCGGGAGTCTTTGCGGCTCGCCGCATTACATCATGGTTCATTGGAATGATCTGCTCCATGGGGGCAAAACCGTCGAGTGTGGGAGGGAAGTAGGGCGTGCCGACAAACTTTTCCTTGTTCTCCAGATAATTCTTCAGAAGCAGCCCAGCCTGAGGATCGAAGTATGTCCCTTTTTGGGCCATCAGCTTCAGATCGTCGTCCGTGGCTCCGAGGCCGTGCTCGACCTGGGTACATCCGGCAACGGTTGAAGCGCGGACCGCGTCGCGGTAAGCATGCACCAGCGTGCGCAGGCCGAGCTTCTTCCCCTCGTCGCAAGCGGCGTTCAGTTGCTCCTGCGAAAGTGTCATGCCATTCTGACGCATGCCGCCGGAAGCAAATATCTTGATCAGGTCCGCTCCCGCTTGCTTCTGTTTGCGCACCCAGGCACGTATCTCGTCCGGAGTCCCTGTCTTTTCGCCCTGGCCCATGAGCGGCTCAAGCGAGGTGATGATTCGCGGGCCGGGTAATTGGCCTTTCGCGATGCAGTCCCGTAATGGAGCGTCGAGCGCCGAGCCCACGCTCTGCACTGTGGTGAAGCCGGCCATCAGCGTGGCCCATGCGTTCGCCGCGGTTTGATACACAGCCTCCTGCGTAGTGCCTCCGCTGTTTACGTTTCTTCCGTCGGGACCGAAGCTCCAGCTGATGTGCACGTGCGAGTCGATCCATCCCGGCAGGACAGTCAACCCGCGCAGATCGTAATCCACTGGTGCGGCGTTGGGATCAATGGCAACAATCTTCGGGCCCTCAACGACGATGCGCGTGTCGTGCAGCACATGTCCTTTGCCATCGAGAACCGTGCTGGCGGCGATTACGACGCGTTTTGGTGACGCAGTCTGTGACGCCATTTGCTGTCCAAAAGCGGAGGCGCTGAATACACAGAGTAGACAACCAATGCCCCCGAAACGGATTCTTTCATAGTCTTCCGCAGCCACGTGCGTGCGAAGTCATGGCAAGCGCGCGCCGTAGGCGGCCGAGCTCGTGTAAACATATAAGTTACACTTCAACCGCCAATGAACCAGGATTTCGGAAAACGCTCAACGGTTCTCTTTCTCGATGATGATCCACAGCACTTCAAGCTGTACCAGTCGGTCATTGAGCGAGGACCATTTGATGACGATTTGAGGACCATTAATGTCGTCCCGGTCTTCCTTGGAAATGGGTCACTAAAGATGCCGGAGGCGACTCATGATGTGGTCGCTCTGGATTACCGGCTCAAGGCTTCCCTCTCAGCGGTTCAAATAGCGAAACAGCTGAAGTCCAAGTTCCCGAAAACCGCCATTCTTATCCTTTCGGAGCTGGACTGGCCATCTGATGACATTGGTCCCTACTCATCGGCATTTGTCAGTAAGGTGACCCGGAAAAACTGATCAGCACGCTTGTGAAGCTCACTGCCGTGGATCACATTTCAGCAACACCAAAGAGCTTGCAGCCATCCCATAGGGGGCGCCCGCCATCTGCCCGGCAGAGATACAATGTTTGCTTTGCTCGGAGGCGGTGTGCGCAAGAAGATGCTGGTGATCGAGGACGAGAAGATCGACGCGCTCGGCATCGGGCGAGTGCTCAAGAAGGAATTTCCCAACGTAGCGCTCGAAGTGGTAACTAACGGGGAACAGGCGCTGGATTGGATTCAGCGTTTTCGTCCCGATCCCGAGGAAAGCGTGTTTCTCGTGCTTATGGATCTGACCATGCCACGCATGAGCGGCCTGGATCTAATCTCCGAATTTAAGAGACACGCTCAACTGCATTCGACGCCGATTGTGATTCTCAGTGGCAGTGACAGTCCGTCAGCAATAAGTTCGGCTTACGGTTTGGGAGCTTGTGGGTACCTGGTAAAACCCAGCACATCAGCGGAGATGAGCGATCTACTCAGCAAGACTCTCAATTACTGGTTGAATGCAAACCGACTTCCAGCGGAGCCTGCTTAATCCGGCATTTTGCTTGAGAGTAGCTGATCCGATGTGGTCGCCTGACCACAAATTTGCAACTTCGAGGTTATGTTGGCTTCAATACGTCGCACTTCAGTTACACCTGAAACGACACTCCACTCCGAACACGTCTTCCGCACGCTTGTAGATTCGGTAAAGGATTACGCGATCTTCCTCTTAACTCCCGAAGGAGATGTCGCCTCCTGGAATCCCGGCGCCGAACGAATCAAGGGTTACAAAACAGCCGAGATCATCGGTAAAAACTTCAGACTCTTCTATCCGCCTGACGATCTAGTCACGGACAAGCCAGGACACGAACTCAAGGTCGCTGCCGAAGTGGGAAGCTTCGAAGATGAAGGCTGGCGCTTACGAAAAGATGGCAGCCGCTTCTGGGCCAACGTCATCATCACCCGGATTCTCGATGAGAGCGGGAGGCTGATTGGCTTTGGCAAGATCACGCGCGACCTCACCGATCGCAGGGAAGTGGAGCTGCAATACCGCCGGCTCATTGAAGGTATTACCGATTACGCAATCTACTCCGTTGATCCGGAGGGCAGGGTTACCAGTTGGAACTCCGGCGCAAAGCGGTTAAAGGGCTATGAGGCTGAGGAGGTCATCGGCCAGAACTTCTCGAAGTTCTACACTCCGGAGGATGTAGCTGCAAATCTGCCGGCACAGGTGCTTGAGACCGCCGCTCGAGACGGACACTATGAGGCCGAGGGCTGGCGTGTGCGCAAAAACGGCCAGCGATTCTGGTCGAGCGTTGCGATCACACCGATTCGGGACGAAGCTGGTACTCTCGTCGGCTTTTCCAAAATCACCCGCGACGTCACCGATCGCAAGGCTCTTGTCCACCAACTTCAGCAGCACTCCAAAGAGCTCGAACTCAGAGTCAAAGAGCGCGAGCAGACGAATGCTGAGCTGGAAGCGTTCAGCTACTCCGTCTCGCACGACTTGCGTGCGCCGCTCAGAGCCATCGAAGGATTCGCCGATATCATGCTCCAGGATTTCGCCGGCGAGCTGCCGGACGAGGTCAAAGAATCGCTCCAGCACATCGTCACAGCAACCATGAGAATGAACCGGCTGATTCAGGATCTGCTTACTTACAGCCGCCTCTCCCGAATCGAATTCAAGTTGGAAGCAGTCAACGTGAGGTCTGTAGTCTCGGATGCCTGTAACGAATTGGACAGGGATGCGCGCTCAAGGGTGTCCGTCTCAGCAAATCCTGCCTTAGCGATACGAGCATACAAGCCGATTCTGCGGCAGGTGATTTCCAATCTGCTGACGAATGCGGTGAAATTTACCCAGCCGGAAACTCCGCCCTCTGTCACAATACATGCCTGCAGGCGTGGCGACTATGTAAGCATTGAAGTCACGGATCAGGGAATCGGAATTGCGCCCCAACACCAGGAGCGGATATTCCAGGTTTTCGAGAGACTGCACAATGCGGAAGAGTATCCCGGCACCGGGATTGGCCTCGCTATTGTGCGGCGGGGAATTATTCGCATGGGCGGCACTGTGAGTCTTCGATCCGAAATGGGAAAAGGCAGCACCTTTGAAATCCGGCTTCCTTCGGCGTGAATATGTCTGCGCAACGTAACATTTTGCTGATTGAGGATGAAGCTAGTGACGCCCTGCTTATTAAACGGGCGTTTGAGAAGGCGGGCTTCGACTTCAAGTTCTGGCGGCTCAAGCATGGTGAAGAGGCGATCAATTATCTCAGTGGCGTTTCGCCCTTCGACGATCGTGAGACTCACCCCTTACCCGACGTCATTCTCCTTGATATCAAACTCCCCCGCCGCACCGGCTTTGAAGTACTGGAGTGGCTTCGATCACAACCCCCCGGCCTAAGCCGCATTCCGGTTGTGATGCTGACCTCCTCCCGCCATTCGGTCGATGTGAACCGCGCCTATGATCTCCGCGCAAACGGCTATCTCACCAAGCCCGACACTGCCCACCAGCTCCAGGAAATGATGATGGATTTTAAGAAGTACTGGCTGCACTGGAACGAGCAGCCGGAGGCGCGCGCCGAAGTTGATCAGTATCGCCTGCGCTAGGGCAGGTTCCGTGGAATGTAGTGCTGCTCCGATCATGTGAAGCGCTCATCGTCTGCTGCCGGGGCGGTACTGATTTGGGTCACACAATTCCCGCCTTGAATTCCACAACTCAATTCAGCTACTCTGTCCCGCAACTTGGCTGGCGCGATTGCTTCGCTGGCGTTCCCGTCCGATCAGGTCGTTCGTTGCCTCTCTTCTTTTCTATTTATGCGGCTTCTTCTCACGAGCTGGTTTGCTCCCGTAAGAGGCACATCCCTTTTAGGTCCCTGGAGGCTCCACTGTATGAAGTTCCGTTCCGTTTTGGTACAAACCCTGTCGGCGGCAGTCCTCGTGGCCGTTGCGTTAATCAATCCGTGCAGCCTAACCGCTCAGGATCGCAGACAAGTCGATAAGCTGGAAGCAAGACCGACCCACGAACCGCCGATGATGGGTATTCACTGGGCGCGGGAGTTCGCTCACGCTGCTCGTTCCCACCGCAGCCCGGACATGAGCTGGCACAACGGCGCGATCATGAACTCGTCCTTCGTGACCGCAATTTACTGGGGCACAACCTGGACCTCTGCGAATCCGAAGATCTCAGGCTTAGAGTCGTTTTACCTCGGCTTCAGCGGCTCGAATTACGCCAAGACCTCTGACGAATACAACGGCAGCAACGGGCAGGTTGGGCCCAACAATTCATATGGTGGCTACGTGATTGATACCACCGCTGCCACGGGAGGAAACCAGGTCTCGCCGATCCTTGCAGAAGTCTGCAAGGTGGTACCGAATCCAGCTGCAGATGGATACTACCCGGTCTACACCGACATCAAGCGAGGCAACGCCGGATACTGTGCCTGGCACAGTTATGGGAGCTGTGGAGGAACCCCGGTACAGATTGCCTTCTTCTTTGACCTCGACAGCGATTCTGGCTGCGATCCTCAAGACCGTTCGGGGCGCCATTCACAGGGGCTCGCAGCACTAGCCAACGTGAGTGCCCACGAACTCTCCGAAGCGAGAACCGATCCGCGCAACGGCGGCTGGTACGACGCTTCCGGAAATGAAAATGGCGACAAATGCGCGTGGACCTTCAACGTACCTTTAGTGACATTTACTAACGGGTCCGAGTGGAAACTTCAAGGGGAGTGGTCAAACCATGCCTACGACACAGGGACCGGCTACCCGAACAGCTCAGGCCAGCGCGGATGCCTCGATGGGCACTGATTCAGAGTAAAGAACGAAGCGCCGGGCGCCCTCGCCCGGTTTTTTTTTGTTTTCGTACGAAAATCTCAGAAACCTGCCAAGGTCTGCAGACTTGCGGTGTCTATTTCTTTGAGCGGCGGCATCCCTGGACCGCTCTTATAACCCTGTGCGTCCTCATGCTCATATGCCATTCCATTTCAGGAAACTGAAGAAGCAATTCCAAAATAGCAATGTTCTGTGTTGCTGGAAACCCGAGACTCTAGTCGGGGAAAGCGACGGCTTCAGCCTCGCGAACGCTACTGATTGTTCACTTCTCCCGATTGCGCGATGAACGTGGTCCCAGCGAGCGCCGCATTTGCGGTTGCTCGAGTGGAGGCGATCCGATCACCCGATCCCTGCCACCCGTGCACTGTCGGCAATGGTACTACTTCTTTGATCATCGATTCTCTGCCACATATAGATGATCGCTCTCCGCGTTGTACAACCGGTTCAAACGTGCGCGATAGTTCTCAAATGAAACCTGCGCCGCAAGCTCGATCAACTGTTCCTCCGAGAATTGATTGCGCAGCCTGGCATAGAGTTCGTCCGACACGTTCGCCGGAGTATTGGTGAGCGCATCCGCAAGCTCAATCACCATCCGTTCCACGTCGTTGAAGCCGCTAAGATCTTCACCAAGTATGGCCGCCAGCTTGGCGTCGCTGAGTCCTGCTTTTCTGCCCACGGCAGAGTTGATGTCCACTCAAAACGGACAGCCAATCCGTGATGCGGCTCGCACTTTGCTCAACTGCGTATAGCGCAAGGAGACACGCCGCTTTCTGCTCAGTCCGGCCTCCATGCCGATGCTGCCCCACACCACTCCAGGCACACGCATCTGGATCTTTGCCGGCGTGAGATCCCGCCCAAACATCTTCCTCATTGCTCCGTAAAACCAGCGCAAATGCCAGGGCGCCTGATTTTTCTCGAGACCTGCAATTCGTGGCATCCGTATTTCCGTCCATGACAAAAGGATTACAACAGATAAGGATACGAGAGTCGGCCCCGTGCATATTTGGGACGATTAACAAGGCTGGCACAGAACAGCTTCGCGCTGCATGCAAGACCAAGACGGGCTGCCGCGATTGCTTGTTCATTGCTCTGAGACTAGGACAAGGACACCGCCTCTTCCCCGAGTTGTTCGTTGACTAGTCTTCCGACGAGCGGTTTGAGCCGTTCGCCGGTTTTTTCCAGGACAAAGTCATTTTCGGTTTCGGACCAGTCCAGTTTGAAACTCGTGGAGAGAGCTGAGATCCATATCTGGCGAACTGGGGTGTTGGGAGTAATGACGAACTTCGCGGGTGGTTCCTCGAAGACGACGTTCAGGACGCCATTCTGTTCTTCGACTTCAATCGCGGCCTCGTCTTCGGCTGCGATCAAGCTCTTTTTCAGGTCTTCTACGGCCACATCGGCCTTGCGACGGAAATCGAGTTCGTCGAGCATGGGGACATTATAGGTGGTGGATGTTGTTGGTGTCGGTGGCCGTGGACCCATTCGCTACCGCGAATGGTTCTATCCGCCAGCGCGCTGTGCTGTTTCGGTCTTGCCTCCGCAGTCGGCGATGCCGCGTTCGATGGCTGTTCCTTCCTCGTAGTCGTTCCAGGTAACGATCATGAGGAACGGTAGCGGGCGATCGGCGGGGAAGTAGCGGCGGTGAAGGTTGAGGGAGTCTTCGAGGGTTTTGCCGCAGCGGGCGTCCATCTTGCGGCCTTGGCCCCATTCCGCTTTGGAGTCGTCGAAGCCAGGCCATGCGGCGCCTACTGCGATCTTCTCGGTTTGTTTCGACATTCTGCTGTAGAAGTCCTCGAGATAGCTGCGGCCCCAGTTGCTCCCGTCTTTGACCCATCCCTTTTTTCCCGGTGAAACCCAGGCGTAGTAGCCGTCGAAGGCGCCCCAATCTTTTGCGTCTTGATCCTCATAAAGGAGAATGGGCGGATGCTCCCATCCATCCACGGCCTGCTTCACCCGCTTCCAGTCTGTGTCTCCCGATTTGGGAAAGACGAAGATCATGGGACGGCCGTCGTAGGACAGATAAGCACCCGCAGGCATTGAGGACTTCGGGCCGATGTAGTGCTCGTATGCGTATTGCAGATCGGAGATTGCTTGTTGGGTGGCGCGGCTGGGATCGTCCACGCTTTCGTCGTACATGATGGCCGTCTTGAATCCATGTTCAGATGAAACTCGTTGCAGCGCGGCGTAGCTGCGGTCCTCGAAGTCGTGTGAGGGTCCATACCAGTTCACGACGAACGCTTTGATGTTGAGGTCTTTCGCGTGCTCGACCTGCTGGGCAAGAACGTTCGAATCTTGCGAGTTGTACCCGACGTCGATGTGTCCAGAACGTCCGAACCATGGCTGATACGCAGCGATGATCTGCGGACTGCCTTCAGGTGCGGAGAATTCTGATCGCAGCGTGCGAGCGATATCAGTGCGATGCGAACCGGCGCATCCTGAGAGATTCAGGAGAACTATAGTGCCGACAAAAAGACAGAAACGCTGAATAGCTCCGAAAGAAACTTGCATATAAGAGACAAGGATTTTCCGATGAAAAAATTGAGCAAAAGCTCAAATGATTGGATGAAAATCCAGCAGATTACGTTGGATCAGAGCTGCTGCAGCCGATTGAGAGCATGGTAGAGACGCAGCATGCTACGTCTCTACTAGAGGCTGGTTAGAAAGGAATATCTTCGTCTTGAATCTGGGTGGCGTGGGCTGGCTCCTCGTGATGTTGCTGGCTCTGGTCGAGGTTGCCACCGCTGGCGGTGGCGCCGCGGGAGTATCCGCGGGATGCGCCTTCGGCGTCAGGTTCGCCGCGTCCGCTAAGCAAAACGAGATCGTTGGCGATGATCTCCGTTTTGTATTTTTTCTGTCCAGTCTCTTTGTCGTCCCAGGAGCTGGTTTGGAGGCGTCCTTCGATGTAGACCTTGGAACCTTTCTTTACGTACTCGCCGACAATCTCGGCGAGCCTCTGCCAGGCAACGACGTTGTGCCATTCAGTGCGTTCCTGCCACTGCCCGCTCTTGTCCTTGTAGCCCTCGTTCGTCGCGAGTGTGAACTTGGCGACGGGCGTGCCGGTTGACGTGTACTTGACTTCGGGATCTTTTCCCAGATTTCCCACGAGGATCACTTTGTTAACGCTCTTGGCCATGCCGCTGCTCCGGTACGAAAGAAGTGCGGTCAATATAACAAACGCCCAGGAAATTCACCATCGGCGCGATTTGTTATTCCGAACCGCCGCTGTTTGGCGGTGAAGGGAATCTCTACGGACTTCCAAACTGCCGAATTGATTCGAGATTCCTTGCGTGGGAGGTGTGTCAGTTAACAAAAACCAAGGGCCAACCTCTAGCACCTGCCGGCATAGTGGCAGTCGGTGGGGATTCCTCGCCGCCAAACGGCAGCGGTTTTGAATGACACACTGTTGGGCGAGCCTAATCCGTCGCCGTCACCTTTATATTGTCTACGTACACGTGATACGGAGTGCTGCTGGCGTTCAGATCCACCTGGAATCCTGCCGTGAACTCGAGGCGAGTGCCGGTGGCTGTCGCTTGATGGCTAATGTTTGCGCCCATCGTGTTACCGTCGACGGTGAGGGAATCATGAATCGCCTGCGTCCCTGCCGCATGGAATACCGCAGAAATGTGATGCCATGTATCAGGGGCAAAGCGCTGTAGCGGGATTCCTGTGCCTTCCCATTCCTTCGTCGTGTAGTTGAAGACGCGCCAGGTGTTGCTGGCATAGTCAGCCTGCCAGGCGAAGTTGTACGTATTGCCGTTGGTGGTCTGCTGGGCCTCGAATTCGATTGCTTGAGGAGCGCTTGCATACTGCCCGGGCACGAACATGTCAAAATCGTAGCGCAAGTAGCTGACCGGATTGGGAATCGTTGGCTGCTCGATGAAGTAGTAGCCGCCCGTGTACGCTGGGCCTCCATTTACGTAAAAGTCAGCTGCAGACCCGCTCAGACTGGGATTCGAAACACCCTGGGTCATATGATAGTCGGGCCCCTGTCCGACGCCGCCGATATTGCCACAGCCGCCGCAGGTCTGCCATCCAGGCTGAGTTTGCAGACTGCCGTAGACGATTGTGCCAGCGGGATCCGCGCCGGCAGGCGTTGGCGGAACCGTGATCGGTGTAGGTGGAGTCGTCGGGGCAGAGTTCGACGCGGTCGTGCCCGGCGTTGAAGCGGAAGACGAGCTGCTGGAATTCGATCCGGAGCTGGAATTTGAGTTAATGCTGCTATTGGCGCTTCCGGCTGAGAAAGGCTTTGCCGATCCGGAGCCACAACCCACAATTGAGCCAACCGCAATCGCGGCCGCGCTGAATTTGATTAAAACCTTAGAAAATTGCACCGTAAACTCCTGCCAGTTCGGGAACGCAACTGACTGAATTCACGGTAGGTTTCGATCTACTCTCGCTACATCGGCGTAGGACTCTAGGGACTTGCGGAAAAACTCTTAGGCACGTCTAGGTGATTCCTCTAACACAAAAGAGTCAGTGGAGTCATGAAATTTGAGGGTCATCGATAGGATTCCAGACACGCCGGGCGAGGCGCCTGCACCGCGCCGCGTAGCTATTCAACGGAGCATCCGTGCCCTTGCCCGGCGAAGGCTTGCGATGGCCAACGCCTTCAGACGAATAGCTTGTAGAGCATCAGGTAGACAATCACGCCGGTGACTGACACATACATCCAAATGGGATATGTCCAACGCGCGAGTCGACGGTGACGGTCAAATCTGTTGGTCAGTGCGAAGATGAGTGTGATGAAAATCATTGGTACTACCAGTGCCGCGAGCACAGTGTGCGAAATCAGGATGGAAAAGTACAGCGGACGCGACCATCCTCTGCCTCGGAAGTGCACCGACCCCACATGAAAGTGATAGTAGAGGTAACAGCCGAAAAAAACGGAAGAGGTCACGAAGGCAGCGATCATGGTTGCGCGATGCCTGGCCACGACGCCGCGCTTGATGAAGTTGTGTCCGATGGTGAGCAAGATTGCGGTGGTGCCGTTCAGCGTGGCATCGAGTGGCGGGAAGATGCTGTAGTCGATCTGCAATCAGTTCAGGCCGCAGGTTGGGTTGTTCTGCGGTTTACCATCACGAACGCTGCGCAGAAGATTGCGACGGTAAATATCGCCAGAATCAGAAGGGAAGTTCCCAGCGAGAACTGGTTCATCGCAGCAGTAGCGGGGAAGAGGGCTGTGCGTAGCACGTCGAGTCCGTAGGTCAGGGGATTTAATCGCATTATCCAGCGAATCCATCCAGAGGCTCCGTTTACGGGGAAGAGCGCGCCTGAGAGCAGCCACAACGGAATCAGCAATAAATTGACGATTGCGTGAAAAGCCTGCGCCGATTCCATTCGCCAGGCCAGCGCGAATCCCAACGCGGTGAGCGCGAATGCCATCGAAAACACTGAGAGAACCACCAGGAGGAAATCAGACACTCCGATGTGCACGCCAAGCGCCGGCGCAAAGATTAGAAAGATCAATCCCTGAACCGCAGAGAGAGTCGTGCCTCCCAGAACTTTGCCCAGAACAATAACTGAGCGGCTTACGGGAGCTACGAGGACGGACGAGAGAAATCCTCGATCGCGGTCTTCGATCACCGACATCATGGTGAAGATGGAAGTAAACAGCACGATCATGAGCAGGGCGCCGGGGAAGAAGTATTGCAGGTAATGTTGATCGCCCGCTCCCGATCGATAAGACGTACCAAACCCTGATCCAATCACTAGCCAGAAGACCAGTGGAGAGAGAATTACTCCAACGACTCGGCTCTTTTGGCGATAGAAGCGGACGATCTCACGTCGCCAAAGAGAAACGATAGGCAGCAAGAGGTTCGACTTCTGGCTTCTCGTCAGGAGCGGAAATGTTGTGGCGGTTTGCGACATTATCTGTTCCGGATGCTCAACCCGTCCGCTACCGCGGACGGTTCTGTCCAGAAGCGGTGCCCAGTCCGTTTTACGAACACGTCTTCTAACGTGGGTCGACTCACGTTGATCGAACGAATCTCTCCCGGAAAGGCTTCCATTACATCAGCGGCGAAGCGATGTCCCTGGACTCGTTCCAGGCGAACTGTGTTTTCCTGAATTGAGCATGCGATGCCAAATCGATGCAGGATCCGCTCAGCCAGCCTTTCCGGATCTTCTGCTTCGAACTGAATCACATCGCCGCCGATCTCAGACTTCAATTCTGCGGGAGTTCCCAGTCCAACGAGTCTGCCCTGATTGAGAATGGCGAGGCGGTTGCAGCGCTCCGCCTCCTCCATCAGGTGAGTGGTCACAAGAATGGTTACACCTTCTCGTTCCCGCAGGCTGTCCAAGTACAACCACAAATCGCGACGCGCACCTGGATCGAGTCCCGTTGTGGGTTCGTCGAGGAGCAGAACCGATGGCCGATGCATCAGCCCTTTGGCTAGTTCGGCGCGCCGCTGCATACCTCCGGAGAGAGTTTCTACTAGATCCTTCGCTCGCTCAGGCAGTCCGACACGCTCCAGCATCTCGCTGATTCGACGCTTGAGCTGCGCTCCGCTCAGTCCGTACAGATGGCCCTGGTGCATCAGATTCTCGGCGGCAGTGAGCTTCACATCTACGCTCTGCGCTTGCGCTACCACACCGATTCTGCGACGCACTTCATTGGGCTGAATCACGGGATCGAAGCCGGCAATTCGTGTGCGCCCACTGCTCGGAACCATAAGCGTTGTCAGGATGCGGAAGAGCGTTGTCTTGCCGCTGCCATTCGGGCCGAGCAGGCCGAAGATCTCTGCTTGCCGAACCTCGAGCGAGATATCGTCCAGGGCGACACGGCTTCCATAATGATGGCCAAGCGATTCAACTTGAATCGCGGGACTGGCAATGATCTGAGTCTCCTCGTACGCAGAAAGCAAGGCCGAATTGGGACTGCTCTTCATCGCGCAACCCGGGAGTTGATCATCATGAGCGCGAACAGGGCGGGGAGGTAGAGCACGCTAGCACGGAGGAGCCCGCGAGCGAGCTTGCCCGATTCACCGGACGGCAAACCTGAGAGAACACGCGCAAAGCGGATAGAAAATACCAGGAATGCGATACCAAAAATGAGTGCACCGACAATATAAGTTCTTGTGACCATGTGCAGATAACCGGGGAAGAGGCTTACCGGTACCAGCATCATCGAATAAGCGAGAACCTCGCGCACGGTGGAGCGTCCATCTTCTTCAACGACCGGCAGCATGCGGATTCCGGCTCGACGGTAGTCTTCACGATAGAGCCAGGCGATTGCGTGGAAGTGCGGAAATTGCCAGAGGAACAAGATTGCGAACAGCACGAGCGCTTCCCACTCGACGCGTCCACGGGCTGCCGTCCAACCGAGAAGTGGAGGCATCGCTCCCGGCAGGGCTCCGATCGTCGTGCAGATCGGCGAGCGCATCTTTAACGGGGTATATACGCCAACGTACGCGGCGGCGGTGAGCACACTGAGAATTCCAGTTAGAACATTGGTAGTAATGGCGAGATAAGCTGCGCCAGCAAGAATGCAGACCATGCCTACTGCGGTCGCCTCAACGACGCCTATGCGTTGTCCCGGAATGGGGCGGCGTCGCGTTCGCTGCATGCGCCCGTCAATTTCGCGCTCGATTACCTGATTCATGGCCGCGGCGCCACCAGAGACTAGTCCGATTCCGAGCATGGCGCATAGGAACTTCCAGGAAAACGCAGGGGTTTGAGCCCGTTGAGCGCCGAGAAAATAACCGGTCCATGCAGTCATTACCACTAGCGACGTCACTCGCATTTTCAAGAGGATCGCGTAATCGCCAAGGCGTGAATACTTGCGCGGACGAAGAGGCGCCGGTCTCAGTTCTGTGGGTGGTGGAACTGCTTGGATAACGGCGCTCATGCGCTTATCGCCTTTCGTGCTATTGAGGACTCGGCGAGGGTTGCAGCATCTTTCACCAAATGTCGACGAACCTGCTCTTCCAGCACAAAACTGGTGGCCAGCAGCAGGGCTCCGATGGCTACATGGGTGACTGTGGTACTCACCATGCTTGGCAGAGGCTGCACCGCATTCTTGCCCCACACGACGCGCGTTAAGTACGCTGCGAATCCGAATCCGAGCTGGATCAGAAGCAGCGCAATCATGATCATAGCCGGCCGTCTAAGGGCGGCGATTTGACCGTGACGGCTCAGTACGCGAACGGCAGTCCAGGCCACGATTCCTGATGTGAGAACTGCGTTTATCAAATGGGGAAGAATGCTCATTCCCGAATGTCGAAAAGCCGCCCCCAGGAAGAGCTGCAGATATACAGCACAGATCGCGAGAACCGCCAAGGTACGTGTAGCCGGAGTGCCGTCATCAGCAAATTTCGCCGGGGACGATTCGATCCAACCCCGTCCAGTGAAGACAGCCAACAGCACGGCAATCGAGAAGAAAGTTTGTCCCAACGCTGCGTGAGCGCTCGATACGTACCAGGGCAGGAACATCAGCACAGTGAGTCCGCCAAGCGCGCCCTGGGCGACCACTGTTCCGATCGCCGCGAGACTCAAATTGTGAAGCCATTTCCGCGTATCCATCAAAAACGCTGCCACACAAAAGAGAATTGTAAGTAGACCGACGCCCTCGGCGATCATCCGATGCGTGTGCTCAAACTTCACGCCGCCAACCATTGGCGGGATTTTGTAAATAGAGCCGAACGACGTCGGCCAATCGGGGACCGAGAGGCCAGCATCCTCGCTGGTAACAAGTGCGCCAGCGACGATCAGAACAAAAATGCAGCAGGATAGGGCGATTGCAAAGCGGTGAAGACCGCTATGAAACCGGTTGGAGATAGCTCGTACGACTTCAGACCTCACGCGCTCTGCGCCTTCTTTCAGTATTGATGCGGGCAGGAAACAGTTATTTTAACAAAGCAATCAGCACTCAGCATTCGGCACTCAGCTACTGCGCGGTAAATGTAAAGTCGGCAGTCTTAGTGTCTTTGGCTCCTATGCTGATTTTCTGCGTCTGCTCGCCAGCGGCTTCGTGAACTGCGCCTATCGTGTATTCGCCCGGCGGCAGTCCTTTAATCTCGAAGCTGCCGTTTGCGTTGCTGATTGCATAGAACGGGTTAGCAGCCACATTCACGAAGGCTTTCATCCAGGGATGCTGATTGCACTTGAACGGCATCATCACTTCGGGATCGTGGAAAGTCGTCTCTATCGGAGCGCCCTTCGGCATTTGCGAGATGTTCCATTGCGAGTTGCTCGGCGCGTTTGGCTGCGCGTGCACGTTGTGCATCGTCAGATCACTGTTGAGAACCCGCAGTATTTGTCCAGCCATGAGCGCGAGCACATGCGGCTCGTAGCGGCAGCCTTTCTGATCGAGTAGGACAGGGTTAGCAGGTACAGCAAAGTTGCTTTCCTCCAAACCGGACTTGACGTACACGTAAACGTTCCCAAGTCCTCCACCTTTGCCAACGACGTATTGCTGGCTGAAGTTTGGCTGCTTGTTCGAGATCGTGCAGCCCGGATCCATACCCATATCGATCTCAACCGGGGCAGGGACGGAGCCTTGGAGATGAATCGTTCCATGAAGGCTGGCTGCGGTCGCAGGATCGACCGTCGTCAGCTTTCTCGGCGACTCGTTTGCTTTCGGCTGTTCCGTTGCCGGCATAGTACGAGTGTTTTGACTGCAGGCACTGAGAAAGAATGCCAGTGAAACTGCGAGCAGAAGGGACCAGTTCATTTTGGGCCGACGATTGCACTTTCTCGGAGTCGATTTGCTTCAGCTTAGCGAAAGCCTTGCAGTGTTGCTGCACGATTCGCTGAGAACATTCCTTTCTGGAACATTCTAAAGCGCTTACTGGCGTTGATTGCCTGCAGCAACCCCACCTCTTCCCCGGGGTAACGCCGAAATTTCCACAGGGTAACGCCGGAATATGCACAGCGTTACGCTCGCTACCTAGGGCGTAGTTCCAAAGCGACACAGCAGATGAGCCATCTGCCGAAATCGGACCGGGGAAGAAGTTCCGGGCAACAATCGTGTGCAAAAGCATCGCAAAATTATAGGCGAAATTAAAGCAAAAGTCAAGGGATGGCGAAGGTAGTGGGCGGCTTTCAAATCAGCCCACTACCCGAAGGACGTCAGCGAGGCCTTTAGTGCTCAAGTATTACATTAGGTTCCCAAAATGAATTAAGGAAGGGAGGAGCCGACTCAGCGGCTGGCAGCGGCCGGTTCCTTGCTCGTTTCCAATCCAGCGATCACCGCGTCGGCAAATTCGCTTGTGCCCACCTTGCCGCCGACGTCGCGCGTTGTTTTCTGTCCTTCGCGGTAAACGTGTTCGATCGCCGTATGCATGCGGTCCGCAGCGTCGCTCTCGCCCAGATGACGCAGCATGAGCACCGCCGATTGCATGACCGCCGTCGGATTTGCGAGATCTTTTCCGGCAATATCGGGAGCAGACCCATGCACGGCTTCGAAGATTGCGCACTCGTGTCCCAAATTTGCACCGGGTACTAGCCCTAAACCGCCGACGAATCCGGCACACAGGTCAGAGATGATGTCGCCGTACAGGTTTTCCATCACCATGACGTCGTACTGGTATGGATTCATGACGAGCTGCATGCAGGTGTTATCGACGATGTGTTCAAAATAGGGAATCTCGGGATAGATGTCTGCTGTATCGCGACAGCAGCGCAGGAATAGGCCATCAGTTAACTTCATGATGTTGGCTTTATGGATGGCGTGAACTTTTTTTCGCTTCTCGCGGCGCGCGTAGTCAAAGGCAAAGCGCGCGATGCGCGTGGAAGCCTTCTCCGTAATGATCTTCAGGCTCTCAACCACGCCAGGCACAACTTCATGCTCGATTCCCGAGTACTCTCCTTCGGTGTTCTCGCGCACAATCGCGAGATCGATTCCGGGATAGTTGGTCTTAATACCCGGCAGGTTCTTGATTGGTCGAAAATTTGCAAACAGTTCGAATTTCTTGCGGAGTGTGACATTGATACTGGCAAAGCCGCCTGCGATTGGGGTGGTCACTGGTCCTTTGAGCGCAACCCGAGTTCTCTCGACCGATTCGTACAGTTCCTTGGGAATATACTGCCTGGTCTTGGCGTAAGCCTCCGCGCCGGCGAGCTGCGACTCCCACTCGAATTTCGGACCTGTTGCCTCGAGCACGCGAACTGTTGCGTTTACCACCTCCGGCCCGATGCCGTCGCCGGCGATCAATGTCACTCTATGGATCATTCTGGGTTATTGGTGTTTCGGACTGGCTTTGGACTTTGCCGCCTTGGCTTCTTTACTCATCAATTGCTCGAGTTCAGCTCCAAACTCCCGAACGTCTTTGAAATCGCGGTAAACCGAAGCAAATCGTATGTACGCGACTGTATCCTGCTGTTTCAATCGTTCCATGATCAGCTCTCCTACCTCAGCCGTTGTGCGCTCCCGGTCTGGAGAATCGATCACGTAGGTCTCCGCTTCGTTCACGATTTGCTCTAACTTTCCCATGGAAATCGGTCGTTTCTCACAGGCTTTGAGGAGGCCCGTCAACAGCTTCTGACGGTCAAACTTCTCCCTTCGCCCATCCTTTTTTACGACCATGTACGGGATTTCGTCGATGCGTTCGTAAGTGGTGAAGCGCTTCTCGCACTTCATGCACTCGCGACGGCGGCGGATGGATTCGCCTTCTTTGGTCTCGCGAGAATCCACTACTTTGTCATTGATGAAACCGCAGAAGGGACACTTCATGAGGACTGGGCTGTCGCTTTATTGTAGCAGGCGATTCTCGTGGTCCTAACAGCATGAGTGGAGTGGAGAATCGGGTGATCGGGTGAAGTGAAAGACAGGTGCTCGGCGATCGGCTGTCACCATTTGGCCAATGAACGGTTTTGGAGTAATAACGAAATGGACTGCAGACAGAACGTCGAAAGCCGAGAGCCTCAGGTTTCACTTCACCCGATGACCCGATCACCCGATTTGTCTTCTGAACAGGCGGTCGGCGATCGGCTGTCAGCTTTCGGCCAATGAACGGTTTTGGAATAATAACGAAATGGACTGCAGGCAGAACGTCGAAAGCCGAGAGCCGAGAGCCTCAGGTTTCACTTTACCCGATGACCCGATGATCCGATTTCTTATTTCTCCCTGTTTATCAACAGAATTCACAGGCATCCTTCACCTATCACGTGGTCTATACTCCAAATGCGCGCCACTAAAATTATTCCTTGAGGTTTTGTGCTCATGTCTGCTAGGGCGCTCCCCGAGCTTGAGTCCGCTGTCTCCGTCGACGAGTTTCAGGCGCTGGAAGAGAAGGTTTACAAGACAATCGAGTTGCTGAAGTCGGCACGTGAGGCTCGGGCCATTGCCGAGCGCGATGTGACGCGTCTACGTGAACAACTCGAAGACCGCGAGGAAGAAGTCGAGACTCTGCGTGAACAGATGGTCGGCCTCCGGCGCGATCGTGAAGACGTTCGTGGTCGGGTCGAGAAGATGCTCAAGCAGCTCGATACGATGGGAGCGGAGGCGTCCTGAATATGGGTCAAGCTCAAACGGCACAAAAAGCGAATGACAGCATACGCGTAGAGATTTACGACCAGGGCTACACCCTTCGTGGAACCGATCCGGACCACATCGTCAAACTCGCGGAATATGTAGATCTGAAAATGCGTGCAGTGGCAGAGAAAACTTCAACAGTCGATTCACTTCGAGTCGCTGTGCTCGCCGCTCTCAACATTGCCGACGAGTATCACCTGCTCAAGAAGAAGTACGACAGCATCGCTGACACCTACCTGCGGCGCGCCAATTCGCTTTCTGGAATGCTGGACGAAATTATCGATGATCGGAAGATCGGGTGAATTGACGGTTGAGGCTTTCGGCGTTCGACTCTCGGCGTTGGGCCAACAAGGCTGGTGTGAGTTCCCGCTAAAATCTTTACTGGCTAAAAGCCGGCTGCCGAGCGCCGAAAGCCAGTTGCTTGCCATCCCCTTCAGCTTTGACTAGCATTCGAACTGGAAGCCAGCCTGCAAAGCAGGTACTGGCGGTAACCGTTTATTGAACCAACATTCAATGAACAGGGGGCTCGACTCGAAAAATCGGTTCGGTGTGCGAAGTTCCGCCAGTACGGAAATGCCTAAAGAACCGCGGAGAGTTCCCACCGTCTTAGGACGGGTTCATGAACGGCCCGCCTGGTACGGCCCCGCGGGTTGGCTTTTCATTTAGCTGCTGAGCTCCTAACCTTCTGAGCTGCTAAGCTAGCGGCATAGGAGCTGAGCAGCTTAGCTAATTTTCGTGTATCCCCGCCTCTTCCAAATTGGGCATTTCTTCGTACCCACGTACGGCGTTCTTGTTGCCTCAGGCCTGATCATCGGGCTTCTCGTGACTGTCCACCTTGCACGTAAGCAGGGAATTGATGTGGACACGATGTGGAACATGGGTCTCGTGGCGATCCTTGCCGGTATCGTGGGATCGAAGTTGTTGTATCTGTTCACGACCTGGCAGGAGCATCCGGATCTGCCGTTGAATCTGTTTAGCTTCGATACTTTGCAGTCGGGGGGCGTCTTCTCTGGCGGACTGCTGCTCTCCATTGGCGTTTGCTACTGGTACGCGGTGCGGCACCATCTCCCCAAACTCAAAACCGCCGACTCGTTTGCTCCGGGGATCGCCATTGGACATGCGATCGGGCGCCTTGGCTGCTTTGCAGCCGGGTGCTGTTTTGGGAAGCCAACGAATTTGCCATGGGGAGTGACCTTCACGAATCCTATGGCGAAGTGGGCTGGTACACCGCTCGGCATACGGCTGCATCCCACACAGATTTACGAATTCCTGGTTGAACTGCTCATCTTTCTTTTACTGCTCTGGGTGTTTCGTCATCGCAGCTTCGAAGGCCAGATCTCTGCTTTGTACCTATTCCTTTACGGCGTAGCCCGATATTTTCTCGAATTCCTACGGGCAGATCCTGACCGAGGATCGATGTTTGGCGGGATCATGAGCGCTACGCAGTTCATCGCTTTGCTCCTTGTTATTAGTGGCGGGGTGATGTGGGTGCTCTGCTCGCGTCCGCAGGGTAGCCGCAGATCTCAGCTTGTGACGATCGCGTGATGGAGCCTACCGAATGCAATACATTTTGCTCGATAAACTCTCGGAAGATGCCTCACGGTAGGGGGAGCACGACTTCAAGGCAGGCCGGCGATGGGCCCTTGTTTTCAGTAAGGCCTTAGCTGCTGAGGTTTCCATTTTGGAATCAAAGCTGTTACTCGAGTCGCAGCCGAAAACCCCCAGCGGCTGAAGCGAAGGTAGAGATAGCTTCTTACCGGCACGGCTGAAGCCGATGCCCCTTCCTACACCTGCCGCTCGCTAGGTCACCGCTAAATACATGAAAGCAGCACAGCAAGCATTCCGAGCAACTTCAGAAGACTCAGGACGCCGTCTCGATCAATTTCTCACTTCAGCGCTTATGAACGTCAGCCGCGCGCGCGTGCAGGAACTGATCGAGCAGCAAAAGGTTCAGGTAAATGGCGCGATTGCTAAGCCTTCGCTGAAGTTGCATGGCGACGAACTGATCGAGGTGCTTGGCGAGGCGGAGCGTCCGCCACTGAAAGCTACTCCCGAGGACATCCCGCTGGAGGTGGTTTACGAGGACGAATATCTGGCGGTTATCAACAAACCTGCAGGAATGATTGTTCATGCTGGAGCAGGCGATGAGGAGCGCAATCGTGGAACGCTGGTGAATGCTTTGTTATTTCGCTTTCAAAAGTTGAGTGAACTTGGAGGCGAAGCCAGGCCCGGAATCGTACATCGCTTAGACAAAGAAACCAGTGGCCTGATGGTTGTGGCGAAGACCGAGGAAGCGCATCGCAAGTTGGCGGCGCAATTTTCGTCGCGGCAAGTCAAGAAGAAATATATCGCACTAGTGAGTGGTTGGCCGGCGGAGAAGGGAATGATTTCAGCTGAGATCAGCCGCGACCGCCTGCGTCCAATGCGCATGACCACCCGGCGTGAAGGCGGGAGAGCGGCGGTGTCGCATTTCGTCATCCGGCGCAAACTGGACACGCGTTACGGCAAATTCGCCCTGCTGGATGTGGACATCGAAACCGGACGGACTCATCAGATACGGGTGCACTTATCATCACTTCATCATCCCGTTGTGGGAGACACCCTCTATGGAGCACCAAGAGTGCTGCAGGCGCAAAGGCCAGTGACGCGAAGTAAGCGAGAAAATCGTGGTAGCGACGAGCAACTCTCTCTGACTCGGAATTTTCTTCACTCCGCCCGGCTGGAGTTCGTACATCCGATTACTCACGAGCGTCTTCATTTTGAGCGTCCCCTCCCTGAGGAGCTTCAGAACTTCCTCAAAAAACTGGAGTTGAAGGATTCATATTCATAAGGTGCTGTGGAATCGGAGCAGTGTTGGCAGACGACTTGCTATCGGTAACATGCATCCCTGTTTTCAGGACAGCTATAATAGTGTTTCCGATGAGAGTCTCACGTTTAATTCTAATCGCGCCATTGGCTGCGGCTCTGGCGTTTAGTGCCTCTGCCCAAGATGGCAGCAGCTTGCCTTCGGCGCCTTCAGCAACTCTGGAACAGCAACGTCCGCCGGCTCCGCCGCCGCAACCTGCTCAACCGGCCGCTCCCCCTGCGTCCGAAGATGCTAAGCCACAGCAGCCGGTGCTCGAGACTCTCGATCCGAAGCTCAGACCACATCAACCGGCGAATGGCGTTCCCCAAACGGAACCGGCAGCTCAGGCGCAGACGCCTCCTGCTCCTAATAAGAACGAAGCTGAAGGGAGTCAGGATAAACCGTTCAACATCGTTGTTCCAGTGAACGAAGTAAATGTCGTCTTCACCGTTACTGATAAGCACAACCACTATGTCAAGGATCTCAAGGAAGCGGATTTCCGCATTCTCGACAACAACAGGCCGCCGGCGAACGTACGCAATTTTGCTTCGGAGACAAATCTCCCACTTCGGGTAGGGCTGTTAGTAGACGCCAGCAACTCGATTCGCGATCGCTTTCGTTTTGAGCAGCAGGCTGCGATCGAGTTCTTGAACCAGATCGTTCACCCGGATCGCGACCAGGCGTTCGTGATTGGCTTCGATACGACTCCTGAGATCACGCAGGACTTCACGAATAATCCGGAGAAGCTCGCCGCGGGCGTTCGCATGCTGCGTCCGGGCGGAGGCACCGCGCTGTACGACGCGGTGTATGGAGCCTGTCACGACAAGCTCATCAAGACAACGAGCAACCGTGGAGGGCAGCGCCGCGCCATTATCTTGCTATCCGACGGCGAAGACAACCAGAGTCGGGTAACGCGCGACGACGCGATCGAAGAGGCACAGCGCGCTGAAGTGATTGTGTACACGATCAGCACGAATGTCAGCGGCACCAAGAGCCGTGGAGACAAGATTCTCGAAGTCATCGCAAACGCCACGGGCGGACGTGCTTTCTTCCCGTTCAAGATCGAAGAAGTTTCCGACGCCTTCTCGCAGATTCAGGAAGAGCTGCGCAGCCAATATGCGGTTTCCTACAAGCCAGCCGACTTTTTGACTGATGGAAAATACCGCAGCATCGATATCGAAGCGCTCAATAAGAAGTACAAGGTTCGTAGCCGTAAGGGCTACTTCGCACCGCGGTCAGCGGAGAGAGCTTCGGCAGCAGTGGGTGCTCAGTAGGGCGCAGGATGCTGCGTTTCTCCATGCTGTTTGGTTAGCCTTCGTCGCGATTTGCCGGTGCGCAAACTGGAGAGGGAGGATGCTTGCGTCTCTCGCTTTGACTCAGCTCGCGGCTGCGTAGTATCCCTTCCTCGCCTGGACCTTATAACCTTCCTTGGTCTTGATTTCCACCTTACGGAACGTGCCGTCATGTTTGTTGTTGGTTGGCGTGTAGCCAATGCTGTATTGGCTGCGGAGTTCCGTTGAAACCTGGTCGAAGGCTTTCTCGAGCTTGTCACGATTGTTGCCAACGTGGATCACGCGTCCGCCGGTTTCTTCGCAGAGCTTTTTCATGAGTCCAGCGCCAGTTCCTGCGGCGACTCCGCTATCGCTGATCAGCAGGACGTAGACAATGGCATCGGATTTTTGGGCGGCTTCGAGGGCGTCTTGCAGCTTGAGCTGGCTCCCCTGGTCTTCGCCATCGGTTAATAGGACGAGAGCTTTTCGACCGACTTCACTCCGCAGTTTGTCGTGTGCTGCCAGATAGACCGCGTCGTAGAGCAGTGTGCCCTTCGGATTGCCGATAGGCACTGGCCCCTGCCCGATACCGGGCAGCCCCCCGACCGCGCCACCGCCGTTGATCTTGGCGGTGTTCATTCCTTTGCGAATGTCGTGTTCCGAGTTGGTGAAGTCCTGAAGGAGATCGACATTCACGTCGAAGCTGATGAGAAAAGCTTCGTCCTCTTTGCGCAACAGTCGTTGCAGAAATTGAGCGCCAACTTCTTTCTCGATAGGAAGCACGCGATCCTGGCTGAAACTGGTGTCGAGAAGGATGCCAATCGTGAGTGGCAGGTTCGATTCCGCTTTGAAGTACTTGATGTTTTGCGGCTTTCCGTCTTCCACGATCTGAAACTCGTCCTTGTTCAGGTTGGGAAGCAGGTGTCCGCCTTTGTCCTTCACGTTGAACAGCAGGCTCACGACGTCGACGTTGACCTTCAGGGTCTCGACTGCATTGTCCTCCTGCTTTTTAGTGCGATCGCGAATGGTAGGACCGGCGCCTTCGTCGCTATTGGTCTGTGGGCCGGTGTCGGGACTCGTTGGGGGCGGCAGGTTCTGAGTTTGTGAGGCCGACGGCAAGGCCAGCATCATCCAACACAGGGGAAGGAGAAATAATGAGAGAATCCGGCGAATTACGTTGCAAAAGAACGGGTCTTGGAACTTCATAAGGATACAGGTGGCTTTTTGCTAAGCTTAGACACAATTGTAGTGTGTTTGTCGTGCGGTTGGCTCGGCGATCATCGTGGCGGTCTTACTTTTGAAAGGTAGGAAGTGAATGCAGGCAGGACCATGGCGAGGGCTGTTGCTGACTTTCCACTTCGTTCTTGCAGTTGCAATGGGTGTTAGCGCCCAATCCCAGCCGAAGAATCTTCCCGACGCGCCGCAGCCGCAGAAGACCTTTCCGCCTCCTGCGCCCCCCGCTTCTCCGGAATCCAGCTCGCACGACTCTGCGCCTCCGGCGGCGCAGCCCAGAGTAGATCAGCCCGCACAGCCTGAGGCTGGAAACTCGGCCAGCGCCAATAGTGACAATCCTCCTGCTGCAAGTCAGCCGGTTCGCAATCCAGTAACCCCAGATACTGATCGCTTGTACAAGCTCGTCAGCACTACAAATTTTGTGGAGATTCCGGTCACGGTCAAGGACAGCTACGGCAAGATGGTGGAAGGCCTGCTGCCGAAGGACTTTACGGTTTACGAGAATGGCGCGCGCCAAAAGGTGACTTACTTCACCAGCGATCCTCTAGCGATTTCGGCGGCGGTATTGATTGATGTCGGCATGGCGGATACATCATTGCGCAAAGTGCAATCCGGTGTTCAGGCTTTGCAGGGAGCATTTAGTCAATACGATGAAGTGGCTGTTTATACGTATGGAAATTCGGTCATAAGAGAATCGAGTTTCACCACCGCTGGAGATCGATTGACCGCGGCCCTCAATCGCATTGTGGAGACCAAGCGCGGACAACAGAGCGGCGGAGTTCCTGTAAGCGGTGGTCCGTTCGAAGGTGGTCCTACAGTGAATGGGCGACCGCTTGATCCAAGCGTTCCGCAGATACCGATTATTCCTAAAGATCGTCGAGTGTTAAACGACGCCATACTGCAGGCTGCGCTCGATCTTTCCAAAGTGCAGCCCGCTCGGCGTCGCGTGATCATGATTGTGGGAGATGGAAGAGAAGACGGCAGCCGCGCCTCTTATGCCGATGTGTTGAAGATTTTGTTGACCAACAAGATCTCTGTCTATGCGATCGGCGTGGGGCCGGCGGGCATTCCAGTCTGGCGGAAGCTGGAGCAGGTGAATGTTCCCGGCACGGGCACCGGCAACATTCTTCCGAAGTATGCGAGCGCAACCGGCGGAGAAGTTTTCAGCGAGTTCACCAAGCAAGCGATCGAGAACGCTTACTCTGCAGTGACCCTGGTCGCACGCAATCAGTACACGCTTGGCTATTACACGCAAGGCACTCTGGCTGAGAATTATCGCGACATCGAAGTGCGCGTGGCTCGTCCGGGGCTGCGCGTGACGGCCAAGGCGGGATACTATCCGTTACCTCCGGGGCGACAGTAAGAGTACCTCAGTGCACAATGCAATTGCATGAAACTGGTATGGTATAAGAACCGGTTTCAGCATTGTTTACCGCAAGACGAACCCCGCCGAAATGCGGCTCATTGTGAGGACGACTAATTGAGCTTCATCAATTTCGCTGCCCGCGAGATTAATTGCAAAATCGTATATTACGGAGCGGGTTTAGGCGGGAAGACTACCAATCTTCAGCACATCTTCGAGAGGACCAACGAGAAGCAAAAGGGCAAGATGATCTCGCTGGCCACCGAAACCGACCGAACGCTCTTCTTCGACTTCCTTCCACTCGATTTGGGAACGGTCCGTGGTTTCAAGACGCGTTTTCACCTCTACACCGTGCCTGGACAGGTCTTCTACGACGCCAGCCGTAAGCTCATCCTACGAGGAGTTGATGGAGTAGTCTTCGTCGCGGATTCACAGCCGGAGCGTATGGACGCCAACATCGAGGCACTCGACAACTTGCAGGACAACCTCAAAGAACACGGCTACGACTTTGCAAAAATTCCCTACGTCCTTCAGCTTAACAAACGGGATCTGCCGAACGTGATGCCTGTGGAAGAGCTGAAGAAGGACTTACTGAAGAGGAATGAGCCAGTGTTTGAGGCGATTGCATTTCAGGGAAGCGGGGTTTTTGAGACTCTGCGCGAGGTGGCTCGGCAGGTGCTCGTGGAATTGAAAAAGGGCTAATTCACCGTGGCGACACGGAGAGAAGCAAAACTGCAATGGAACATGGAGGACACAGAGGGCACGGAGGTTTCCATTGGGTGAAGAGGTATTGCACAAACCGTTCAGATCATTGAAGTAACATCGAAAAAAGAAGTGAGATCGAGAAAAACCGCATCCCTCTGTGTCTTTCGGGTCCTCCGGTGTTCAATCCGCCTTTTGGCTTTCTTCCTGTCTCCTCGGCGAAAAATCACTTTAATCTGAGCGTCCTCAACATCTGCTCGAATGTGGGACGTAACTGATCAAACTGATTCTGCGGTGCGATGAACACCAGGTAGAGCAACGTCCCATCCTGCTGGCCGACGGTCACTAACCAATCGCGCTCTCTTTGTGCGCGTCCGTTGTTGCTCTGAATCGGCGAAGTTCCGATCAGATCGGCGGAGCGGCCAGGCACTCCGTTCACACGAATCGTTTCGTCGTTTCCGACTTGTCTCAAATCGGGATTTGATTGTCGAAGGCTTGCAACCAGGTCGTGGGTCGCCTGATCGAGGGGACGGCCCTGCTCCGGCTCGAAGCGATCTATGATTACGCCGACCGCTACTGAGCTCTGCCCGTTGGAGTCCTTCCCAACCCCATTTTGTGGCGCGATGGTGACCGCGGACTGAGTATCGCCGTAGACCTGCCAGTTCGACGGGTAACTAATTGTGAAGGCGCCATGATTCAGTTGCTGGAAATTGCCGCTGGCGGAATATCCGGTGTCGCGCGATACCGAACTCACTTGCCCGCCCGTGGAACCATCACTCACACCGCTAGGGTTAAAGCCGCCGCGTTGGTCCTGTTCCGCTATTTGTTGCGCAGTCAGCGGACGCATGTTCATCACCAGACGGTGAATCTCAGCGAATTGCGGACTGTCTTCGCGGAATCGCTTTGAGGGAAGCGTCTGAACCTCGGCTTCGCAGTAGGCGACGCGGTTGCCTGGGTTTGGGTGATCGCTGAGAAACTGGGGACCCTGACTGCCCTCGGCTTCGATCTTTTCAAAAAACTTTGGCAGCTGGATGGGATCGTAGCCCGCGTCGTACATGATGTCGGTTCCGAGCAGATCAGCTTCCTTCTCGGATTGCCGCGAGTTCTTCAGAAAGTAGGAGCCTGCTGCGAAGGAAATGCCGGCAGCAGCGAGTTGTCCTCCGATGCTGCCGCCTAGGACTGCGCCGAGAATTCCCAAGCCCACCTGTGCCTTGTATTGCTTGGTAGCTGCGCGAGTGGCATGGCGTTGAATGATGTGCGAGAGTTCATGCGACATCACGCCGGCGAGCTGAGCCTCGTTGTCCGCAGCCTGAATGGTTCCCACGTTTACATATAGCGGTCCACCCGGCAGGGCGAAGGCATTAATCTCCTTCTGATTGACCACGTGAAACTGGTAGGGCCACTTTTCTCCTGGAGCGTACTGAACAAGTCTACGTCCCAGTTGTTGGACGTATTGGGTGACTTGGCTTGAATCGGGCAAAACCGGATATTGGCGGTTGGTCTGCGCGACCGCTTCCTGGCCAGCCTGAATCTCCTGATCGACTGTGAACATGTTCGAGCCGCTAGTGGGCTGAACACGCGCGAGAAGTCCTTCAGGAGCTAAGAGCAATAGACAGAGCACTACTGCAGTTACTCGAGTTGTGCGCGGATAAAGCGTCATTGACACTCTCCTCTTACTCGACGGGTGCGCAATTCAAACCTCCTATTGTAGAGAACCTCAGTTTCCCGCTGGAGTTGCGCAGGAGGGCCATGCGGTGGCTAGTAGATGCCCATAAAGACAAAAGAGAGCGACGCAGGCCGCTCTCTTCTAGCCATCTAAATGCAGGCCGCTCTCTTCTAGCCATCTAAATGAAGATGAATCACTTATCGACTAGGCTGGATGGGCCGAAATCGCGTTTCGTGAGTGGCGATCTTGCGGGGCGAGCAGCCGCCCCAGCGGCAGCGGCTCCGACTTCCTGACCATACTTTTCGAGCAACACCGGAACCAAGGCTCCCTCCGCTTCTTTGACGAAGGAGAGCTTGCTTTCCTGCATGTCGATGCGCACGAAGTCGCCAAGCTTTAACTGACCGGTTGCGACAAGATTCGCCAGTGGGAATACGACATTCTTCTCGATCGCGCGCTTGAGATGCCGAGCTCCATACTTGCTGTCCGTGCCTTCCTGCAGCAGGAACTTTTTGACCTTCGGCGTGCAGCTGAAGACAAATTGAGCATTGCCGGTTGCTTGCAGAATCCGCTGCTGAACCATTCCTAACTCGATCTCGAGAATCTGCTCCAGATGCTCCGGTTTGAGCGTCTTGAACACTACTGCCTTGTCGATGCGGTTCATGAACTCAGGCGAAAACTTCCTGCGAGCCGCTTCGGTGGCGGTGCGAGTGATCTTGTCATCGAGCTTGGCATCGATCTGATTGGACTTCTGCCCAAAGCCAAGACCTCCGGTGATGAGTTCGCTCATCTCTCCGGCGCCGAGGTTCGACGTCATGACAATGACGCATTGAGAAAGATCGACTCGACGGTTGTCTCCAAGCGTGAGCGTGGCCTTATCGAGAATGCCGAGCAGCAATTGCCACAGCGAGTCGCTGGCCTTTTCAATCTCGTCAAAGAGTAGCAGCGAGAGACGCAGCTTTTCTGTGTGCCACTGGTTCAACGCTTCCTGCGTGAGCAGAGGATGAGTCTCGCGATGTCCCAGGTAGCCAGGTGGCGAACCGATGAGTTTGGCAATTTCGTGACTATGCTGGAATTCCGCGCAATCGATCTTGATGCAGGCGCGAGTTTCGCCAAAGAGCGTCTCCGCGACCGCTTCTACCACACGAGTCTTGCCAGTACCAGTAGGGCCAAGAAAAAGAAGATTGCCGACAGGACGATTGGGAGGATTCAATCCTGCCAGAAACATCTGATAAATCTCGGTCATTTTTTGAATTGCGTCGTCCTGACCGACGATCCTGCGACGCAAGTTGCGCTCGAAATCTTCGGCGTCCGAACCCCGCCGAGTGGGGTCAAGCGCGGCATTTAGGCCGGTTCTCATTAGAAGTCCCTCATCAATGTTCCATGGGACCGCCGCTCAGTGTAGAGCGACCGTATATCTGGTCAGATACATAAACCGGCAAGTTGAGTTGTTTGAAAGTTTTGCACAGGCCATTGCTGCATCCTGTACCGCATCTGCCGCGTATCAAAACTGGCAGGCAATGGCTAGCCAACCCTTTGGTAACCAGTCAGCTCCGAATGCAAAAGAGGTACTCTGGAATCAATGCTATAGTCCGGATTACTTCAGAGACTCAGGACAAAAAATCCATGCAATCCTCTCCCGTTCGTACCATCGGGTCTGTGATAACTCTCGCGTTTATTTTTGCGATTTCTGGATGCGGCGTCTCCAAGGCCGCCACTCAAAACCCAGCATCGGCTCCCCAGAGCGCTACGGCGGCAGTGCCCACCAGTCCTGCACTTCCTCCGAACACAATTTCATATGCCGTGGAGAAGACCGAACCGGTAAGTGCGATTGCTCATCACTATTTGCCGCAGTCATCGGTCATGCTGGCCAGCGACTTGGAAACGCAGATTCGTAATGTCAATCACCTGCCTGAAAAGCAACTGTACGTGAAGAAGGGGCAGACATTATTGATTCCGTGTATCGAGCCCCAGCCCATAGTTGAGCACTCGGTACCGATGGCTAAGGATGAAGAGGTGCGCGCGATTTATCTCACGGGCGCGATGGCCGGTAGCGCGAAGGGGATCAAGATCATTCAGCACTGGCATGAGGTGGGCGGAAACTCTGTGGTCTTCGATATCAAAGACAGCGACGGTTCACTGAGCGTGCCGTTCGAGGATGCGCTGGCCCCGCACAATCATCGGGCGATTCCCAATTTGCCGAAGTTCGTTCGTTATCTCCACTCGATGAACCTACATGCGATTGCTCGCATTGCGCTTTTCCGCGACGAACACATTGCTCGTGATCATTCGGAACTCGCTGTGCAATCGCGTTCTACAAGGCAGCCATGGCGTGAAAACGGGAAGCTAGTGTGGACTGATACTTCCAATCCCCAAGTTCAGGAATACGACATCGCCTTAGCGAAGTGGGTGGCAAAGTCTGGAGCCGACGAGATCCAGTTCGACTATGTGCGTTTTCCGGCTGAAGGGAACCAGGCGGACGCGAAGTTCCATTTCCAGACGGCACATCCTGATTGGAAGCGCGCTGATGTAATCGCCGACTTCCTTGATCGTGCGTATCAGCAGCTGCATCCTGAAGGCGTCCTGGTCTCGCTCGATGTATTCGGAATTATGGCGTGGCAGCGCAACGTCGATCTGGCGCATACCGGGCAAGACATTGTGCGTATGGCCAAGTACTGCGATGTCCTCTCGCCGATGATCTATCCTTCGCACTTCTTTGGAATGGACGGCTACGCTCATCCCGGCGACGAGCCCGAGCACTTCATCGGAACGTCGATGGTCCGATTTGAAACCATCACGGCAGGCAGTGGCGTTGTGATCCGTCCCTGGCTGCAGGCATTCTCCTGGCGCACGAAGAGCTATTCGCCGCAGTACATTCTGCGTCAAGTAAGCACTGCACGAGATCAAGGCGGCATTGGCTTCCTGTTCTGGAACGCGCGCAACGACTACTCCAAACCTTATTTAGCGATGCCAACTATGCAGGCGCACGCCGATAAATATTTCGGAAAGCGCCCGCCGCAGATAGCTGTTACTGCTGCGGTGACGGAGAAGAAACATCCGAAAGCCACGGTGAAGTTGGCGAAGGCGAAACAGGCAGCTACGGTTCCACTAGCGAAATAGTGTAGAACTAACCCGTTCGGCTTTTGGCGCTTCGGCTGTGAATAGCTCCTGCATCACCGCCGAAGACTTCAGTATCACGGCGCGCATTCTCCATCCGATCAAAATTCACGATCGCAACCCACTGCCGGCCACGTCTCTCCTCCCAAGTGATGCGGCCTCCAAGGGTTTCGGCTGCAGCTTGCGGGGAGAGATCTCGGTGAAATCCGAAGTAGTTGTGGCTGACGCGCTCCCACCAGGGCCACCTGTCGAGCAATGAAGTCTGGGGTGTCTGTTTCGTAGAGAACAAGAGGGCAACGTCGTATTCTCCCGAGGCCATGCGACCAAGTTGCAGTTGCTCATACGAGAAATCCGCAATGCGAACCACGCTCATCGGTTGCTTTACGTAGCCCAGAAATGGCTTTGTGAGTTCGTCCGTCGCTGTCCAGGCAGTTAGCACACGAGCGTGGGGGTCGCGTTGTTGCAGTCGGTCTACAGCCTGCTTGTGCAACATCACATAATCCCGATACGACAGGTTGTCTTCGGGAGCGCTATAGCCAAATGGATTCGCGAAGAGGGATAGCACGAATCCTGCGAGAATCAGGCCTACGACGGCGGTCCACTCTGCAAGGCGTCGGCGCACAGTTGAAATGCCGATCAGGATCACTAGCGGGTAGACCGGAAGTAGATAGCGCGCGAGCGCTGCTCCTCCAACCAACGAGAACAGAAGTGCATTCGCTACGAGAATCGCGGCAATACGGTATTGAACTTGCAGCGCGATGCGGGGATGCTCACTGCCATCGCGCTCTTTAAGCGCTGGATAACGCATAGCCCACAGCGTAGCCAGCGTAAGCAGCCACAAGTTCATGTAGCCAAGCATTTGCCATGAACGGAGGCCAATCGACAGGATGACCCGCAAAGGTGCGAGAGTTCCTGCAACGTTGTAAGCATAGAATTCCGGATTCCCGAAAAAGAACCCAGTACGTAGCCGGTGGTAAAGGTACCAAATCCCAAGAGGTATCACGCTCGAGAGCAGCAGCGCTGAGCGCACAACAATCTGCACCGAACCTGCGGGCTTGCATCGCAGTTTGGCCATTAGGTCATAAATCGCGAGAGAAATCGGAATGATGACGGATGTCTCTTTTGAGAGTGCGCTCACCCAGAAGAAGGCTGCTGCCAGCCATGCATCGCGTTGCCGGTGCGGTGCTTCGGGCGTCATCTCCTGTCTCGTAGCAAAAGTCGGTGGTGCGCCAAGGGAGCTGCGAAAGTAAAAGTAAAGTCCCCATAAAGAGAATGCTGCAGCCGGCAAATCGGCGTGCGCCAGCGAGGTCTGCGCAAACCAGACGGGATAAAGCGCGGTGCAAATAGTCACTGCTATCGCAATCTGCGTATTAGCCAACATTTGCGAGAGTTTGAAAATGACGACTAGCGCAAAAGCAGCCACCAGAAGCATCGCCGTCCGCGTTACGGCGGGCTTGAACGCCGAGAGCCTCCACCAAAAGGCTAAATAAATCTGCGGAAGCGGAGGGTGCGCGTTACTGGGGACAGAGCTCGGAATCAAAGACCCGCGCGTGAAGAAATCGTACGCGGCGGGAATGTAATAGCCGGCCTCATCCCAAAAGTAAGGAAGGCGGAGCAATGGCGAATGCAGAAGGAAAATCGTCGTAAAGATTAGTGCGAAAATGTGAACGCCACGAATTCCAAGAAAATTTAAAGACGTGATTGCATTCTCTCTGGCGGGCCTCAAGCGCATGTTGTCCTGAGCGATTTTGTCACTGAGAAGCTTGGGACAAGATCAGTTCACCGGTCCCTGCTGTGCAAACTGTGGATCGAGCTTGATCTCGCCGAACGCGCTTTCGTATTGCGAGACATTCTGCTGAAGAATCATCAGCAGCGCTTTGGCTTGCTGCGGGCTCAAATAGATTCCCTGGAAATTGGCCACCTCGACCTCAGTGGGTGTTTGGGCGCGGAGTGTACCAAAGGCCAGAAAGAAGTCCCATACGCTTACGCGTACCTGCACGCTGTTGGAGTAGCTCTCGCGGTAATCGTTTGTGGAAGTGAGTTTTACGCTGGGCGGTTGCGGCGGCACGGGCATGAGTCCTCGGCGATGAAGTAATCGCTAGGATACTTCATGCCGAGTAAACGCGGTGACGCCATTCAAGTCCATGCGGCAGATCATCCGCAGCGTAGTCGAGATGAATCACTCTGCGGTGCGTAGGATTAAGCGCTGACGATGAGCCGTGTACAACGAAAGGCTTCATCATCAGCGCCCCCCCAACTGGAACACGACACTCGACCGGAGTCTCCGACTCAATGATCTGGTCGATTTGCGACTGGGTTAGCCGCCCATTTTTATGACTACCGCGGAAGATGCGCAGTGGACCGTTGTCGCTGCGCGAATCATCCAGATGAAGACGGACAGAAACGATGCGCTTCAGGATTTCAGTCGGTGGTTGAACACACTGGATTTGATCCTTTACCCTCCAATTGCAGAAGCCAGGCGCATCCTTTCTGAACTGCACTTCAATAGTCACGTCCTGATGAAAGCATAATTTCCAATTAGCATTCGAGGGTTTATCAAAGAAGATTCCTCGCACAGCGAAACAATCGTTACCCAAAACGGACTGCGCCAGTCCTTTCACCGATTCTGAGCAGGCCAGTTCGCGAATCATCTGCAGATCGAGCAGATTGCGAATGCCATGGGCATCCTTGGGGAAAACGTTTCGCAGCTCTTGAATGCGTTCCTGATCGAGAACTCCGTTTACTAAGCAGATGCCGACGTCAGTCATGCTCTTGCGCACTGATTCAGGATCGAAGAAGTAAGCCACGCGGAGGTCCTGTAAAAGGCCAGAATCGATGTGGCCATACGCCGATGGGTTGCATGCGGCGATCCAACTTCCCTCGTGATGTAGACCAATTGCGCTATACATTTGATCCACTCCAGCCAATGCACTCAACCTGCTGGTTCGGCCGATCTAGCCTTGGCCGCTGCAGGTCCGTAACATACTTCCTCACCCAAGCAGCGCGCTGATTCGCCGCAAAGCCTGCCACGCGAACTGCGCGCGATCGGAGGCTTCATTCGACGAAACCTGATCTCCGTCATCTTCTTCCTTCAGGCCGAAAAACTCGCGCTCCTGAGTGGTCATGCTCCGACCCATCGCTTCTCTGAATCTGACTTCAAAGTCCGGGGTATTCCAGGGCTTGGGGTTTCCTTTGGGGGGCATAACCATCTCCGTGTTCATGCCTTGGCTTTTGCAACCCGAATGCCAGCGTCCTAAAATCGGGATGTCTACCTAGTTGTAGATGTAAGCCACTGATTCTTAAGGACATCGATGCACTCGCCCGTTTTGCACAGGGGCGAATCGTTATGTCTTCGATTGGGTCTGCTAACCGGACGGTTAGCAGCGGCTCACCGTCCGGTTAGCGCAGAGATGGATTGCAGGATGGGAACTGTGCTACACACATCCAAGGCCTAAAAGTCTGTGGACAGTCGCTCAGCCCCCAAACTAGTTGCCATTGCCGGAGAAATGGCCGAGTCCGAAATCCCGTTGCGGGATGTGGAGCTCACTATCGGCCGTGGGTTATCGAATCACGTCTGCATTTCGGATCCGATCCTATCCCGGCAACACTGCGTGATTACAAGCGAGAACGGCCAGTTTGTAATTCGCGATTTGGGAAGCCGTCATGGAACGCTTGTGAATGGTGTCCCCATTAGCCAGCAAGTACTGCACCACGACGATAAGATTTCTCTGGGCAGTTCAGTCTTTGCGTTCATGTTGCGCGAGGATGAGGAGGTGGCTCAACCGCAATCGAGCCACGCGGAGTTGGAAGATACCTCCGAAGTGGCAGGCGCGCAGACTATGCTTCGGCAGGAGGATGCGCTGTATCTCCAGCCAGAAACGATTACGAGAGATTTCGTTCAAGGCGGACGCATCGCGCGCGACCTGAACACTCTGCTGGTCATCGCGAAAAATATCAGCAAGCTTCGTGATCGCGAATCGCTGGCCTGGCAACTTCTCGGGATGATCTTCGACGTGGTTCCTGCCGATCGCGGCGCTATTCTCGGTTTCGGCGATGATCCCGGTCAGATCGCCTGGTCGGTAGGATGGGACCGACGGCGGGGACCAGGATTTCCTGTCAAGGTTAGTCGCACGATCGTATCCAAGGTAGTCCGCGAACGTAGTGGGCTGATGATCAGTGAAGTTCCAGAAAATGCCGAACTGCGCAAGAGTTCCAGTTTTACCGATCTTCCCATGCACGCTCTCATGTGCGTGCCTCTTACCTTGGCGGGCAAGGTTGGAGCGGTGATCTATCTGGACACTCAGGATGCCAGAGTCAGCTTCGACGAGAACCATTTGCAAATCCTGGCCGCCATCGCAAGCCTTACGGGGCTGGCACTTGAAAACATCAACTACGTGGAGAACCTGAAGCTCGAAAATCGTGAGCTGCGCAGCCAGATTGCCGTTGAGCACAATATGGTCGGAAGCAGTTTGAGTATTCAGGAAGTCTTCGAATTCATCCGGCGCGTGGCTCCCACTGATTCGACTGTCCTTATCGAGGGCGAGAGTGGTACCGGCAAAGAGTTGGTTGCCCACGCCTTGCATACGAACAGTACACGCGCGAGCGGGGCCTTTGTCGCCATCAACTGCGCCGCCATCGCTGAAACTTTGCTCGAAAGCGAATTGTTCGGATATGAGAAAGGCGCGTTCACAGGAGCAACCGCTCAGAAAAAGGGAAAGATCGAAATTGCCAATGGAGGAACGCTATTTCTGGATGAGGTCGGCGAGCTTGCCGTGTCGTTGCAAGCCAAGCTGCTGCGGGTTCTTCAGCAGCGTGAGTTCGAACGCGTAGGCGGAACGCGTCCTATGAAGATTGATTTGAGGCTAATTGCTGCTACGAATCAGGACCTTGAGGAATGCGTGAAGTCAGGGAAGTTTCGCAAAGATCTCTTTTACCGGCTCAACGTCGTATCCATCGAGGTTCCACCCTTGCGAGAGCGACGCGAAGATATCGCTGATCTCGCAGAATATTTCATTTCCAAGGCAGCGAAGAAATGTAATGTGCGGTCGAAGGGACTGAGCGAGGGCGCAAGGCTTTGTCTCAGTGCGTACGACTGGCCGGGAAATGTTCGCGAACTTGAAAACGCCATTGAACGCGCCTTGGTCCTTGGTTCTGCCGACGCGATTCTGGCGGAGGATCTTCCGGAAGCAATCGCGGAAGCCGCAACTCCTGCCGGAGTCCCGGCTACAAAGTACGCGGGCGCGATGAAGGATACAAAGAGGCAAGTGATCTTGCAGGCCCTCCAAGATGCCAACGGAAGTTACATCGAAGCAGCCAAAGCACTGGGACTACATCCCAACTCGCTCCTGCGGCTGATCCGTCGTCTGGATCTGAAGCTGGAGGCGAAAAAGATGATGGGCTAAAGCGGCTTTCGCCATGCGGCTCTCAGCATTCGGCCAATCCGCATTCGGTCTTAATCAGTCCAACCCCTGAGACATGGCAACGATCACACGCAAAAAAATGAAGAATTGATCTTGCAGACGTAGAATCACAATCAAGCTGGAGCGCTGATTGCTGCTGCTTTTGGTGCGAAAGGGAGGGACTCGAACCCTCACGGTTTTACCCGCCAGATCCTAAGTCTGGTGCGTCTGCCAATTCCGCCACTTTCGCATTGGTGACTTCTATAACCTTAGCTTAGTTCTGGGGCTTCTGCCACTACTTGCGCCCCTCAGGAGCTGACGGGTGGGTCTAGACCAAAAGTCGATCCGTGAAAGCTGATTTACGCGGCGCTCAAGGTCTTCTGAGCCTGCGTCGCGGAGCCGGCACTACCATTCGAAGTAGTGCCAACCCGGTTCATTAGTTCCTCCCAAGTTGAAACGACATATTCACGACCGGGAAGATTTTGGTTCTCGCTGGCCACCATCAAAATCTGCTGCTGCGGATTATTCCGCCGGATTCCATCGCAAAACTCCATCGCGAGCTCGCCGTTTTCGCCTGCGATGACAGCTATTAGATCGAATGCGCCTGGCTTGCAGCGAGCGCGGGCATGCTCGATCTTCAGGACTGGAAATACCCTGAATCCCTCTTTTTGCAGAAGGCCTGTCCTCTCCTTGCGGCGGTATCGGTCGTTATCTCCGTCCAGAAGCAGCGCTTTGCGCGTTTTCTCAGTCGTCGGTCTTTGATTCGTTTCAATTGGCATGGATCATCCTCAGGCTGTTCCAGGGGAATAACTACTTCATTAACAGAGAAGCTGATACGGCAGAGTAGGTTGCCGCGCGAAACTACAAAATACGGCCTCAGGCTCGCCGAAAGTGACCTGGAAGGGAGGTCGATGCGAGGAAGTCAGGCAAAATCGTGGGCGGTTTCTAGAAATTCTTGTACATGTCGTAGGCTCCGAGGCCAGCCATTACGACAAGGAGCAAGACTGACAGTGCCCCGCAGGCTCGAACAAAGGGCTGAAGCTTGCTCATTTTCTTCTGGAGCTCCGCCTGCTCTTGAGCCATCGCGCTCTCGCCCTCGCTGAGAAAGAGCTGATCGTCTTCGTGCATGCTCAGGGTACTGCGATAAATGAGAAGAACTACTAGAACCAGCGTGATCGCGCCCCACAGGATGAGCAACATGATTATCGGCGACATTCCAGACATATCCACCTCGATGGGTCTCTAATCTGGTCCCTCGAACTCGTTGTCCGGAGGCGACGCGGGTCCGAAGGGGCCGCTATCCGTGGGCCTCATGGCCCATATTTGCGGGCATTATAGTCCTGTTTTGGCGATGTGGGACGATCGGCCTTAGAACTTATTTTCCAGGCAGCTCTGGACATCAGACGAGACGCAACATATGACGAGTCACACAAGCGTTCGCCCTGCTAGTCCGAGCCCGTGCGTGACAGAGGAGATTTCGCAACTCGCCTGAGGCTTTGCCCTGACAAGAATGTGGATGTGAGCCGAACGCAGATGCAGCTTGAAATTGAGCTGTAGACGTACGAGCGCGTCTTTCTCACAGGTCCTAACGTACGCGTGGAAAAAACGACCGCAGGCAGCGCACACCTGACATCTCCACAGCGTTTCGGCGGTCAGCTGTAGACGCGGTACTCTGGGCTTTGTCAGCACTGCTGAGTCCGTCAACCATGAAGGTTTGCAGAAAGCTGGGAAATATAGAGAGTCTTAAACTTCCTGCTGGAAATACCGAATGCTATGCAGCTATGCTGCTGTATTTCAATGACTTAAATCGGAGCTGAACTGAATGTTAAAGCTGACTCGCCGCGTAGTCCCGCTTCTTGTACTCTTTAGTGTGTCCTTCCCTACTCTTACGCTCGAAGCCGCCGATGCGCCATCGGCGCCATCCGCTCCTCCAGTCGCCAAGCAGACTCCTAAGGTCACCGAGATCAACGGGCATGAGCTTGTCGACAATTATTTCTGGCTGCGCGACAAGAAGAACCCTGACGTCAAGGCCTACCTTGACGCTGAAAATGCTTATACCGAAGGGGTGATGAAATTCACCGAGCCTCTTCAGAAAAAGCTTTACGGCGAACTGCTCAGCCGCATCAAGGAAACCGATGTCGATGTTCCTTACAAATACGGCGGCTATTTCTATTATGCGCGGACCGAAGCGGGAAAGCAGTATCCGATCCGCTGCCGTCGTAAAGGCAGCATGGAGTCGCCGGAAGAAATCGTACTCGACGTAAACGAACTGGCAAAAGGTCAGAGCTTCATGGCAGTCGCTGCCTATCAGGTTAGCGACGATGGAAACCTGCTCGCTTATTCCACTGACAACACCGGATTTCGGCAATACACGCTTGCAGTAAAGGACCTGCGCACAGGCAATCTGCTCTCAGATCACATCGAGAAGACTGGCTCGGTTGCCTGGGGCAGCGATAACAAGACCTTGTTTTACACGGTTGAAGATTCGGCAAAACGGCAATACCGCTTGTATCGCCACACCGTGGGAACGACGGGCCCGGACGATCTGACCTACGAAGAGACGGATGCACGCTTCAGCGTCGAAGTCTTCAGGACGCGTAGCAAGGCATATCTCTTTCTCATTTCGGGAAGTCACACGACCAGCGAGGCCCGCTTCATTCCTGCGAATCAGCCGGCAGCGGAGTGGAAGGTAATCGAACCACGCAAGCAGGACGTCGAGTACTATCCCGACCACAACGGCGATTTCTTCTATATCCGCGCGAACGACACCGGGCGAAATTTCCGCCTCGTCAAGGCTCCAGTGAACGCCCCGGACAGGTCAAATTGGCAGGAAGTGATTCCCCATCGGCCGACGGTCATGCTGGACGACACTGACTTTTTCAAGAACTACTACGTCACCTACGAGCGCGAGAATGGTTTGCCACAGATTTCTGTGGCAGACCTTCAGAGCGGAAAGTCACACCGAATCCCGTTTCCGGAAGCTGCCTATGTGTCCACGCCGTACATAAACCGAGAATATGACACGACGGAGTTCCGTTACAGCTATCAATCGTTTGTAACACCGCAGTCGGTCTACGAATACGACATGGCGAGTGGCGCCTCCACGTTGCTCAAGCAGAAAGAAGTTCCTGGTGGATATGATCGGACGCGGTATCGCGTCGAGCAACTTTACGCTGCTGCGGCCGATGGAACCAAGATTCCCATTTCAGTGGTGTACCTCAAAGGGAAAAAACTAGACGGTACAGCTCCTCTGTATGTGTACGGATACGGCTCTTATGGGATCTCAATCGACGTCAACTTCAACTCGAACATTTTCAGTTTGGTCGATCGTGGAATCGTTTACGCCATAGCCCATCCGCGTGGCGGCGGAGAGATGGGGAAGACATGGCACGATGACGGCCGCATGATGCGCAAGAAAAATACCTTTACCGACTTCATAGCCTGCGCCGAGTACCTGGTCGGCAAAGGGTACGGCTCCAAGGAAAAGCTGGTGATCGAAGGTGCCAGCGCCGGCGGATTGCTGATGGGTGCCGTTACGAATATGCGCCCGGATCTCTTTCATGCTGTGATCGCCAAGGTGCCATTCGTCGACGTGATGAACACCATGCTTGACGAATCGTTGCCGCTGACCGTTACAGAGTTTGAGGAATGGGGAAATCCCAAGGAGAAGCCGGCATTCGATTACATGATTAGTTACTCGCCCTACGACAACATTCAAAAAAAGATATATCCCAACATCCTCGTGAAGACCTCATTCAACGACAGTCAGGTAATGTACTGGGAACCGGCGAAATACGTAGCGAAGATGCGCGCTACGCGCGATGACAAGAAGATTCTGATTCTCAAGACCAACATGGGAGCAGGACACGGAGGAGCATCCGGCCGCTACGACCGGCTGCATGAATTTGCGTTTGATTACGCGTTCATTCTGAACCAGGTTGGGATACACGACTAGCAGAGAGAGGACGTGGGTCCGGGCACCCTCGCTTGGGGTGTTGCAATATTGTAATTTCGCGATTTTATGATCAGGCGATTGAAAAGTCGCGAACCCACAGAGTTATGACGTCACACAAGGCAGAACACCCGGCGAGGGGCGCCCGGGTCCGCGTTCTCTGGACTCAGAGAGCGCCCTTATCTAATGCTCTAAACAACTGGTCCGTTACTTGCTCCGGTGCGGAGTCTCCACTGATTTCTATCAGAATCCCACGCTGGCGGTAGTAGTCACTGAGCGGGAGTGTGTCGTTCTCATAAGCCTTTAAGCGCGTGCCGATCGCTTCTTCGCTGTCGTCTTTACGAAATGTCAGCTTCGAACCGTCCCGATCGCAAACCTCATCTACCTTCGGCGGATTGGTGTACATGTTGTAGATGGTTCCACAAACGGGACATGTACGCCGTCCCGTAAGACGCTTTAGCAGCTTGTCATACTCGACAGTGATCTTGATCACCCGTAGCGGCAGCTTTGACCCACGTGCAGCCAGAAATCCATCGAGCCATTCCGCCTGGCCGACGGTACGGGGAAAGCCGTCGAGGATGAATCCGCGAGCGCAGTCCGGACGGGCGAGACGTTCAGCGACCATGTCACATACCAACTGGTCCGATACTAGTTTGCCGGAATCCATTACCGCTTTTGCTCTTTTCCCGAGTTCAGTTCCAAGCTTTACGTTTTCGCGCAACAAATCGCCCGTAGAGATCTGGGGAACGCCGTAGCGTTCCACAATCTGTTTCGCTTGCGTGCCTTTGCCGGCGCCGGGAGCGCCTAGAAGAATGATTGGTCCGACCGCGCGTGCGGCGTAGTCAGCCACAGAAGTTGCAGGAGTATTCATGAAAATAGAGTTCCTCGTGGGCGCTACGGCCCGGTATGAACCTGCGTCAGACGGGGATGGCGCTCTTTCCCTAGTTTAATCGGTTCTCGATCGACTCCACGACCGTCTCCACGACTTTCACTCGGGCGTAACTCTTGTCGTTCGCTTCGATGACGGACCATGGTGCATGGGGAGTGCTGGTCCGAACCAGCATGTCTTCGACGGCAGCCGTGTATTCAGGGATTTTCGCCCGATTGCGCCAATCTTCCTCGGTGAGTTTGTACTGTCTGAAAGGGTCGAGCTCCCGATTCTGAAAGCGGCGCAGTTGCTCCTCCGGAGTGATGTGGAGCCAGAATTTGCATAGCACCATGCCGAACGCCGCCTGATGCGATTCGAATTCGTTGATCTCCTGATAAGCTCGCTGCCATTCAGCATCGGTTGCGAAGTGCTCAACGCGCTCCACGAGCACTCGTCCGTAATAGCTGCGATCGAAGATCGATACGTGCCCAGTTCGCGGCAAGTCACGCCAGAAACGCCAGAGGTAGTGATGCGTCTTCTCCTCCCCTTGCGGAGCTGCATAGCTTGAGACCGAGAAACCACGCGGGTCGAGCATCTCCGTGAGACGCTTGATGGCGCCGCCTTTGCCTGCGGCATCCCAGCCTTCGAAGACGCACAATACTGACACTTTTTGCCTGTAAATCTTGAGTTCCAGCTTGCGGAGACGCGACTGAGCGCTCTTGATTTGCTCGCCGTACTCGGACTTGGCGAGCTTCTTGCTCATGTCGAGCTTCTCAAGCATTGGCAACCTCCGCCTCGAGATGACCACCATTCACTCGAGAGCGTTTGCCGCGCTTTTTTGCGGCGATCTTATGGACTTCCTCAATGATCTCGGTCGCCTGACCCGGCCTTTCCTCCCGGCCTCGTTTGTCCACCTCTTGCTCAATTGTCTGTGCGAGCACTTCAAAAATTCTTACTGCCGCCCAACGTTGGTCGTTGGCTTCGATCACATGCCATGGGGCATAGCTGGTTTCCGTTCTTGCCAGCATTTCTTCGACGGCGGAGACCCATTCCTCGTAGTCGCGATGCTGCCGCCGGTATTCCTTGGTAACTCGCCACGCCAAATTGGGATCTGAAAAGTATTTCTTAAAGCGCCGCTTCTGTTTCTTTTTGGAAATATGCATCCAGAACTTGATGACTAACTGGCGATCATCGGTAAGCCAGCGCTCGAATTCGTTGATCTGCTGGTATGCGATCAGCCATTCGGACTTCTTGATCTTTTTATTGCAGCGATCCTCCAGCACCTGGCGGCACCAACCATGGTCGAATACTGCTATTTCGCCGTAGTTCGGGAGCGCAAGCTGATGACGATGCAAGAAGTGATAACGCTGCTCAAGCGGTGTCGGCGGAGTGCCAGCGACAACCCGAAAGAGGCGCGGATCGAGCTTCTGAGTCAGCTTGCGAATGACGCGACCTTTTCCGGCTGCGTCCCATCCTTCGAGGCAGACGATCGTAGTAACGTTGGCAGCCTTAGCGGCATATTGCAATTTGCGGAGCCCCTCCTGAAGCTCGGGCATCGCCTTCCGGTATGCGCCTTTCGAAAGACTTTTCTTGAGATTGACGGTTTCCAGCAATTTCTCAAAACCTTTGACCAAGAATGGGCGAGTGTACTCGCGCCCTCAGGAACCGCGCAAATTCCTGGCGCGCACGCGAAAACAGGGACATTCTGCGTGTTATATGGTGCAGACACCCTGCGAATTTGCATTGCACTTCCCCGGATGCATGATCTTCCTAACGTGCTCCAATTTCGATCCATGGCGGTCTTCGGACTCATCTTCGTGAGTCTGGTGTTTTTGAAACGCTGTGGTCTTGTTGCCAGCATCTGCGGCGATCCCAAGCGAGCCTGCTCCTTGCCACCAGGACAGTTCAACACCAGCACCTGTCAGTCACCCTCACTCCAATCATGACTGCTGCACACTAGGCCACAATCGCGCTTTACCGTCTCACGCAGCAAGTGTTTCGGGATTGGTGTCTACGTCATTCACGCAAATCAGTCCAGATATCCATTTGATTGATTCCCAACGTTGCTCGTCGCCGGATTTCAACGATTCCGGTCCGCCGGGATCAGCGCCACTCCGAATCTACCCAATACCACTCTTTGCTCTGAGCGTCTCAGCGAAAGCTAGATGCCTGCCTATTTGTCGCCAGAACAGAATCCTACGGAGGGAAAGTGCGAAAAATCGCGTTAGTTCTCGCGCTCACCGCAGCTGCGGCGATGCGATTAGAGGCTCAGGGTTCGAGTGCCGGCTCGGAAATGTCACAGCAGATCGACTCCAACCATGCCATGCACCACATGCGCGGCGACGATCACGACATGATCAACATGCAGTCCGACTCGCTCCTTCAGCTTATCGAGCACCATGCTACCGCCGGCACCGATGCCGAGCCCAATTCAACTCCGGGCAACATGATCATGACCATCAAACGCGACTGGATGCTGATGTTCCACGGCGTTGCCTTCCTGGCCGACACACAGCAAACCGGCCCGCGCGGACGCGACAAGTTTTTCTCGACCAACTGGATCATGCCCATGGCGCAACGCAGACTAGGGCAGGGAACACTCACCTTCCGTACGATGCTCAGCTTTGAGCCGGCAACCATTTCGCAACGCCGGTATCCGCTGCTCTTCCAAAAGGGAGAGACGGCATTCGGAAAGCCGATTGTGGATGGACAGGAGGGCGTAGTCCTCGAATTCTCCAATTACTACTGGATGAATTTCATGGCTTTCGAACCAGAAATCCAGATTTCTCCGCAAAGCGGTGTTGTCGGTGGGAAGGAGCATCGGCACTCCATTCAGACACTGCGGAAATTTTTCTTTCAGGCGTTTCGCAATCCGTGGAGATGCAGCGAACGAGATGCCGCACTCCCCGAGTAGGTGCGCGTAGGCACGGATCTTCAGGTTCGCATCGACTGGGGAATCGGAAAGAACCACATCGAGTTCATGCGTGCTAATGGCAAGGCTGTCCATTGATTTCGAGTACGTTTCATGACAAGTAGCTCCTTCTTATTTGAGAACACATTCACTAAATTCCGAAGGGACCGCGAGGTCCCTCCGTTTCCGATTCCGGCCGCTTTTCTCCCCATTGGGAACTAGCGAGTGAAACGCTCAGTATTTGCGGACCGATAACGGGATTGATCAAGAGTTGCACCGCCGTGCTGCAGTCGAGCGAATCTCGAGTCAGAAGTTCCGCTTTTTGAGATTCTGTCCTGCTATCTCAATAGACGCTTATGAGACTGTTAGGTTCTTTAGATAAAAAGGAAGAGATACTTAATATTTGATTAATGGAGCTGTAAGTTGCGTCTCGGTGCTCCTGCTGTGTAAGGTGTCTCCCGTGCGCGCGTTTACTTTCATGACGGTTATTGCGTTTCTTTATATTTCTGCCGTCGGACAGACTGCGCGTGAGCGATTCTGGCTCGCTGGCCGGTACGATGGGAACCGAGTACTCGTCTACTTCCAAGGCGTAAAGTTCAAACACACTATCCCGCCAAATGCCCGCCGCCTTCCGGACGCCGTAGTTGACGGCTTCTTTGATCAGGTTGAACTTCCTGCAGACTACATCGCGCACTTCCAGAAGGGACCGGACGCAGAGCACTTTGCGATGGGAGACCAATACGACCTGTTAATGGGGGACGGAAGGGCTGTTCCGGTTACGGTGAGTGCGCTTCTGGGAAGCGAATCAGACGAGGATGTTGGCAATGATTCTTCTATCGGAGCGATTGCTACAGTAAACAATCGGAATGACCTATTGTCGAGCCGCGGTTATTACCTTTTACGGCGTCATCAGAACGTGCCGGACGATATCGCAAAGCCCGGTTCCGATCAGGTATTCGCGAGCCTTGTGGATGAGCCGGTTCGGAGCGACATTCAAAATCGAATGGCTTCGCTGCTCACTGATCGCATGAAGACGATGGCAGATGCAGACCAGCGCCGCGAAGCGGAGCGAGTCCCGCCGGCTCTTGCCGTGCAGCCGTTCCGTGTTGCAGACGGTAGTCTCCGATACTACGTAAGGGCACAGTGGAAATCACTCGGGAAAAAAGATGATTCATCCTACCTTCTGGCGGCATGGATGACGTCGCAACCAGCACTGCACATACTCGCCGTTGAGACAACCACTGCCAATTACGGCTTCGAGTCTGACCTGCCTAAACTGCTCAATGTCGTTGATCTCGGTCGTGGCAGGACTGCGATTATCGTTTCCTCAAAAGGCATCGACTCCAGATCACTCGATCTGATGGAGTATCGCGACGGCCTAAGCCTGAGGCACATGCCGTCTCTGGATTCGGTCGGTTGTGGGGAATGAAGCAGCATCTGGCTACCCATTCTCCGAAAGTTGGATTAGGGCAGGCAATCAAAATGAACGGAACCACCTGCCGTAGCGGGTGTTGATGTTGGAGTTGTCGTCGACGCAGTACGAACTGCAATGGAAGGACTAAGATTGACAGCCGCTACCGAAATCACCACCCGCTACCGCGAGGTGGTCCCGAAAATGCTCTTCGGCATCATGACGTGCATGCCTTTGTTGCCGTCGACCAGCTCCGTGATGTCTACATCTCCAGCGACGCTGGTCAACATGTAGGCATCGTCGCGACTCAGGTGTTTTTCGGCAACCAGGAAGTCAATCATCTGGCGCACGGCGATGCGCGTGGCTTCGCTTAGGTCGTCGTCGAATCCCATGCTGATGTAGCACGTCGGTGTCTCGGCACGCGGGTACCTTACCTTCAGATCCGTGCGCACGATGAATTGCAGGGTTCCGGTTAGGGAAGTCTCGAGCGCAGTAATGTCGACTTCACCGTTGCCTTGTCCTGCGTGGCCATCGCCGATCTCGAACAATGCTCCTTTCACGTGAACCGGCAGGTAAACGGTGGTGCCGGCTAAAAGCTCCTTATTGTCCATGTTGCCGCCGTGGATTCCCGGGGGTGCGCTGCTGATTCGTCCATATGCCTTAGGCGGAGCAACTCCCATGCTGCCGAAGAACGGATGCAAGGGAAGCTCGATTCCCGGAGCGAAGCTCGCGACCATGCGCTCGCGGTTGAGTGGAATGATCTTCGTGCGGGCGTAAGGGAAGTCCTGCGTGAGAAATCCTGCGCCGGAGCGGAAGCCGTTGTATGCATATGGGATCGCAAGCTCGATCTTCTGGATGTGGATCTCGAGCGTGTCGCCCGGTTCGGCTCCATCGATGTAGACAGGACCGTTGAGGATGTGTCCCCCGGGACCGTGGCTGGTGATCTCCTTATAGATGTCGCGCAAATTCTGCTGCACCTGGTCGGGAGCGAGGCCCGCTTTCTCCAGGCCGGTAGGGCTATTTGTGAGTAACGTCTCGAAGGTGACCGTGTCGCCGGATTGGATGTGCAGCACAGGGATGGCCGCAGCATCGTAGTAGCCCCAGGCGACGGTCTTCGGCGTTGCCGCCAGAGTGTAAGTATGGTTGGACTGCGAGTAGAGGTTCGTGGACAACACAAGCAGACATAGCGCAAGGAACCGGTGCATGTTCCTCCTCAAAGAGTCGTGGACGGCGTGGCGACCATCATAGACGGGTTCAAGAGGTGCCTTCAGCGCTGTATAGAGAGGATCCGCTGATTCCTGGGGAGCAATTGTCAAGGCGGACAAAAGCGTTTTCTGCGGCCATTTTCGGGCTATGATGTCGGGCCAAACCGGTGTGAAGATTAATCTCATAAAGCACGTAGGTCGACTCGGGGAGAACGCATGCTGACGAAACTTGAAACAGAAAACTTCAAAGCCTTTGGGGAGCGGGTGAGCTTCGACCTGCGTCCACTAACGGTCTTGATCGGCGCCAATGGCAGCGGTAAGAGTTCTGTACTCGAAGCGATTGGCCTGCTTTCCCAGAATGCTGCTCCGCCCGAGGGTAGCCCAGAGTTCAAGTGGAAGGACCAGCATGTTGATCTAGGAACCACGGGAAGCTCTGCGTTTCACAAACCGGACCACGACCTGCATCTTTGGCTTTCGGTTGAAATCGAGGCCGGCGACTATTTCCTTAAATGGCTGCGAAAACACAATCACGACACGGACGCTGCAGCCGCGACTCTAGGCTATGGCGTTGGACATCGGCGAGGAAGCGGGGAATGGAAGCATCAGTTGGTTGTTGATGGCGAGACGATCGCCACCAATTCCACCATGCCGTTGGGACGTGGCCTGATAAAGAAAGGTCATGCGGCGCTTTTGGAGTGTACGCCCTCGCATTTATCCGAGCGCATGTTTGAGCCCGTCGTGAGTGGACCTGCGGTGCTCTCTCCCAAACTCTTCATGGGCACGCAGGCAATTGGCGGGCAGGCGGTGAATGAGCCGATGCACCATCGCTTCCTTACTTTTGGCCTGTTCACTTCTTATGTCGCTGGTTATCTCCGTCGGCGCGTATTCATGGTTGGACCAAATCGGCTCCCAACGCGCGAAGCGCCTCGTGCAGATTCCGCTCCCCTGAATGTGGGACGCCGGGGCGAGCGTACGATCACCGTTTTATCGGCGATGTTTGCCAGCCCGCGTCATCTTGCGCAATCAAGAAAGATCCAGCAGTGGGCGGAAGTATTCGGGCTCGGATCGCTGACCAGCGGCTGGGTTATGGAAGAGCTGCTGCATGCTGGATACCTCGATTCCGAATTCGAGACTCCCCTGGGCTTCGAGTCAGCCGGCTGCGGAGCACAGCAAATTCTTCCCATCATCGCGCAAATCTTCGCAGCTCCGGCCAACAGTGTGATCCTGATTGAGGAGCCCGAGGCGGGATTGCATCCTCAAGCTCAACGCGATTTGGCGAAGATGCTGTGCGATGCGGCAAGCCAGGGATTGCAGCTCATCATTACCACGCACAGCGAAACATTAATAAAGATGCTGGCCGAGGCCGTGGAGACAAATCATCTGCGCCGTGACGATCTCATTGTGTACGAAATTACGAAATCTCCGTCGGGTGCGAAGCCAACGAGAGTGCCGATGAAGGCGCGGAGCGAAGTTCCCGCCACTTTCGCTGCGAGTGCGGGACGGCTTTCGGCTTAAAAGTTCAAAAGCACGATTGGATTGGTCGAGAGAAAAGGGCGCGGATGGTTTGCCGCGCCCTTCTTCGTTCACCTCTCCCAATTCTTACTTGGGATCGGAATCCTTCCCGTGGCCGCGGTCCTGAAACTGGGAACTGCCACGAGCATTACCGTTTGAACCCGAATCTTTATTCGGCGCCGAGCGAGAGTCGGGTTGCGGCGAATGCCCAGATTCAGGGGCTCTCTGCGGCTGCGCCGTCCGCGGTGCAGGCTGTGATGGATGTGAATCGCCGCGATCAACCTGGGTTTGTCGCATCATCGTGTGGTCTTGCTGCGGTGCTGGTGGTGCGGCATTGCGATCGCTCGATGACGGCGAAGGAGACGGTGCAGGAGCAGGTGCTGGCCGTTCCATAACGGGTCGACGGGCACGCATCGCATCCGTCTGCTGAGAAGGCTGCTGGCCATCGCTTACGCGTGGATTCTCCTCGCGCTGCTTTGGAGCTGGATAATAGGCTCCCCCCGATGACGGTGCCTGATTGTTGTTGGAGTTGCCGTTGCCGTTGTGGCTCGGCGGACGTGGAACTTGCCGTGTATCCGAGGCGTCATTGCGTTGATTCCGATCCGAAATTGGATTCGAATTGCGCTGTGCCCCTCGGCCATAGCCGTTTCGTTCGTTGTCGTTTGCGCCAGGATTCTCATCACGCTGCTTGGGAGCCGGACTATTGCTGCCGGCGGAAACAGGCTGTCCGTTCTCGTTGCCTGCGCTGCTGTTTCCGTTATTGCCTTTATTGTTGCCATTGTCGTCCCGGCTGGGCGGACGGGGAACTCTCCCCCTGGCACCCCGATCGTCACCCTGGCTGACTTGCGAGTCGGGGCTATTGTGTTGTCCCTTGTTGTTGTCGGCGCGGTCTCCGACGGCATCAGGATTTTGATCGTGCTGCCTGGGTGCCGAGTTATATGCCGTACCTGAATTGGACTGGCCACGATCGTCGTTGTTGCCACGCGGTGGACGCGGGAATCGGCGTTCGCCAACGCTGTTGTCAGACTGTGAGCCGCCGTTTGCCTGATCGCCCCCGTTTACGCGCGGATTCTCATCACGCTGTTTCGGAGCCGGATAGTTGCCTCCATTGGAAGCTGACTGTCCGCGCTTATCGTCGTTCTGACTTGGCCGCTCCCAGCGACGTGAGCCTAGGTCGGCCGAAGCGTTATCGTCGTGTTTTGCATTGTCACGATCTGATCGGCGATTCGCATTTCCATGGTCGTCTGCGCGATCGCCATTGCGATAGCCAGGATTTTCGTCACGCTGCTTCGGAGCTGGATGACGATCGTCGCCCGCTGAAGCTGAGCGAGCGTGGTCGTCGCGGTCATCACGTAGAGGCGGCATCCGTCTGCGCAGACGATCTTCTTCATCTTTGTCGAGTGGGCGTCCGTGGTGATCTTCGAGATCGACACGTTTGGTCTCAAAGGGAACCGGGCGCTCGGGCGGTGGCAGTTTCATAACCACGCGTCGATTCATGAGCCGCTCAGGCGGCTCATGGAGGTCCCGGCGGCCTGCGAGTACGGAGTCATGTGACGGCGGAACTTGAGGGCCGTTCGTTACCCAGCGGTCGTGCGCGTCGTGCATGTCGCGATTGTGATCGATGTAGACATTCCGATCGATTCGCCGCGAGTTGATAATTACGTCGTTGTTGACGATCGTCGTCGCCGTCGTCTGATTGATGTAGCGGATGTTGTCAATACGAACGTTGTTGACGTTGTAATAGTTATTGGTGACGTACGTGATGTTGGTGATGCGCGTGTTGCTGACGTTTACCGTCTGAAAGTAGTTTCGGCTCACGCGGTAGTACGGGATATAAGGCTCACCGTAGCCCAATGGGAACCAGCCCACACCCACACCCACGCCACTTCCACCAATCCAGGCGACGAGCGCAGGCGCGTAGCAAGGACG